>JAESGQ010000043.1_pt1 | contig 244310 bp, 228 predicted proteins | sample 9266251 | NCBI WGS metagenome assembly JAESGQ01 (sample SAMN17056778, study PRJNA650883) | algae metagenome | isolation source: Kaiparowitsia implicata GSE-PSE-MK54-09C and co-occurring heterotrophs from... | place: USA: Kaiparowits Plateau, Grand Staircase Escalante National Monument, UT ...
GCGACGGCTGCGCTCCTCGGATGCGGTCAGTCAGCCGAGCAGGTCCTCGACCTGATCGATCACCAGGTTCGCACCGATCACGCCGATGCCCACCATCCAGGTGTCGTCCTCGACCTCGAACGCCTTGTCTCCTGCGGGGCCGGGCTGCGCGCCCCAGAGGCCCGTGATCCGCTCCTGCGTGGTCGCGCTCGGGTCTCCGCCGGGGCTCATGTAGAACACCACGTCGCCGTCGATCTGTTCGTAGAGCTCGGGGCTGAGCTCCATCATCGAGTACTCGTTCCAGTCGCGGTCGGCGCCGAGGTCGAAGCCCATGTCGGTGAGCAGCGAACCCGAGAACGTGCCGGGGCCGTAGAGGCGGAAGTTGTCGGCGCGGAAGCGCACGATCGATGCGGTGGTGCCGTCGGCCTCGACCGCTGCGCCGACCTCGGCGGCACGATCCTCGACGCCCTTGATCAGCTGGTCCATTGCGTCGCTCTGCTTCACGGCAGCGGCGGTCAGCACGGCCTGCTCGGTCCAGTTGGTGCCCGTGTCCTCGGAGAAGACGGTGGGGGCGATCGCCGAAAGCTCCTCGTAGAGAGCTTCGTGGCGCACCTTCGAGCCGATGATGACGTCGGGGGCGAGGTTGGCGATCGCGTCGACGTCGGGCTCGGCGATGAAACCGATGGACTCCGTCCCGTCGAGGTCGTCGGCGAGGTACGCGGGGAAACCGCGACCCGCACCGATCTCCGGCGCGCCGACGGGGGTGATGCCCAGGGCCACCAGCGCGTCCATCTGCGGGGAGTCGAGCACGACGATGCGCTCGGGAACAGTCTCGAACTCCGTCTCGCCCATCGCATGCTCGACCGTGTAGCTCGAGTCTTTCGCGTCGGGAGCGGACTCCTCGGCAGCGGGGGTGCCCGCGCATCCGGTAGCGATCAGGGCGATTGCGGCCAGGGAAGCGGCGGCGGTGGCGAGCGGACGGAAGCGAGTGTGGAGAGGTCTGTTCACGGGTAACGACACTAGCGATGTTTGGTTAGGCTATCCAAATATGAGTTCCCACACCGCCATCGTCGCGCGCCGTCGCGCTCCGGTCTCGGCATCCCGTTTCCCGGCCTGGTTCGGGATCATCCTGGTGTCGGTGGTGCTGGCCATCTCGCTCGCGCTGAGCCTCGCCGTCGGCGCCCGCTTCGTACCTATCGACGAGGTCGTGCTCTCGCTGTCCGGCACGGGCGACCAGAACGTCCTGAACATCGTCGGCGAGCTCCGCGTCACCCGCACGGTCAACGCCGTGATCTGCGGCGTCGCTCTCGGTGCAGCCGGGGTGCTGATGCAGGCGCTCACCCGGAATCCCATCGCCGATCCGGGCATGCTCGGTGTCAGTGCGGGTGCCTCGTTCGGCGTCGTGGCCGGCATGAGCGTGCTCGGGGCGCTCGGCGTCGACGGCACGATCTGGCTCGCGCTCGCCGGAGCCGCACTCGCCTCCGCGGTGATCTTCTGGTTCTCCGGCACCCGCTTCGCCTCGGGCTCGCCCGTGCGGCTGATCCTCGCGGGCGTCGCGTTCTCGGCCATCCTGGCTGGGGCCGCACAGGCGATCGTGCTCACCGACGAGACCGTGCTCGATGCATTCCGCTTCTGGCGGGTCGGTTCGCTCACCGCCCGACCGGTGGAGGAGGCTCTGCCGCTCGTGGGCTTCATCGTCGTCGGGGCGGCCCTCGCCCTGCTGCTCGGCCCCGCGCTGAATCTGATGGCGCTCGGTGACGACAGCGCGATCGCGCTCGGGGTGAAGCCCGGTGTCGTGCGCGCGCTCGTGCTCGTCGCCGTCACGCTCCTGTGTGGCACGGCGACCGCGATCGCTGGACCCATCGCGTTCGTAGGCCTCGTCATCCCTCACCTGCTCCGACGGCTCGTGGGGCCGGACTTGCGCCTGGTGTTGCCGCTGTCGCTGCTCGCCGCACCGGCGATGCTGCTGCTGGCCGACACTCTCGGCCGTGTGATCGGCGGAGGGGGCGAAGTGCAGGTCGGTATCGTCACCGCTCTGATCGGTGGCCCGCTGCTCATCGCCTTCGTCGTCGGCAAGCGGACGGCGGGGATCTCGTGAGCCTTCGTACCGACACCCTGACGGCCGACGACCGCGTAGTCCGAGGAGCACGCTGGTCGTTCCGAGTCAGCCACCGCACGACCGCCGTGTGCGGTGTCCTCGCGGGCACCCTGCTGGTGCTGCTGATCGCCGCACTCATGATCGGCGAGTACGTCGTCACACCCGTAGCGCTGGTCGAGACGCTGCTCGGACGCCCACCGGAGCGGCTGGACGGGTTCTTCGTGCTCGGGCGCCGCCTGCCGCGCAGCCTGGTGGCGATCGTGGTCGGTGCCAGCCTGGCGATCGCCGGCGCCGTGTTCCAGAGTCTGACCCGCAACCCGCTCGCCAGCCCCGACGTGATCGGCATCAGCAGCGGGGCGTCGGTCGGCGCCGTCACCGTGATGCTCGTGCTCGGAGGCTCCCTTGCGCAGGCGGCTCTCGGCGCAGTGGTCGGTGCTCTCGTGATCGCGGGAGTGATCGTGCTCTTCACTGCGCGCTCCGGCCTGCACGGAGTGCAGCTGATCCTCACCGGGGTCGCGCTGTCGGCGACCGCCATGGCCGTCGTCGACTACGTGCTCACCCAGGTGTTCGTCGCGAGCGCCACCACGGCGCAGACGTGGCTGGTCGGCTCGCTGCAGGGGCGTGGATGGAGTGACCTCCTCCCGGCCCTGATCGCGCTGCTCCTGATCATGCCCCTACTGATCGTGGCGTCTCCGGACGCGCGGATGATGGCGCTCGGCGACAGCGTCTCGACCGCCCTCGGCGTTCGGACCGTGCGTGCGCGATGGATTCTCCTCGCCGCCGCCACGCTGCTGGTCGCCGTCGCGGTGGCCACCGCCGGCCCGATCTCGTTCGTCGCGCTGATCGCCCCGCATATCGCTCGGCGTCTGAGCGGCACGACCAGCTTTCTCGCCTCGGGACTCGTGGGGGCGCTTCTGCTGCTCGCGAGCGACCTGCTCGCGCAGAACATCTTCCCGGCACCGATCCCCGTCGGAGTCGTCACCATCACCGTCGGCGGCGCATTCTTCCTGTGGCTGCTCTGGAGAGAGGGGGCTCGGCGTGGCTGAGCGCACCGTCCACCGCGTCCGCCCACCGCAGCGTCCTCGTCGCACCGGAGCACGCGTCTTCGCCGCCGAGATCACCGCCGTACGCGATCTCACCCCGCACATGCGGCGGCTCACGATCTCGGCCGCGGAGTTCGCGGATTACGCACCCGCGGGCCCCGACGAGTACCTCGGGTTGCTGCTGCCGCGGGATGAGAGTGTTCCGCTCGTGTTGCCCGCGAACGATGGGACGGAGAACATCCGTGCAGCTGTCGCGGCCATCCCCGAGGAGGAGCGGCCGGATCTGCGCTGGTACACGTTGCGCAACCACCGCCCCGAGGCTCGCGAGATCGACGTCGACTTCGTCGTGCACGGCGACGAGGGCCCGGGAACTCGATTCGCCGGACGAGCGCGCGTCGGCTCGGCCCTCGGTATCCGCGAGTGCACGGCACTGTATGCGCCCCCGCCCGAGACGCGCGCGCGGGTGATCATCGGCGATGAGTCGTCACTGCCCGCGATCGCGCGCATCCTCGAGGCGACCTATGCCCCGGAGACCCATGCCTTCATCGAGATCGCGGATGCCGCGGAGAAGCAGGATCTGGCGGGCGCCGTCACCTGGATCGAGCGCCGCGGCGAGGTGCCGGGGGCGCGGCTGCAGCAGGCGGTGGAGGCCGCCGAGCTTCCCGAAGCGATCGACTACGCGTGGGTGTGCGGGGAGCGCCTGGCGGTGCAGGCGATCCGCCGACACCTCGTCGAGCGCGGCGTATCGAAGGACCGCATCACGTTCTCGGGATACTGGCGACTGGGCGAACCACGGGGGTGATCTCGCCTTCAGGCGCCGCCGGCGAGCGTCCCGCCTCGGGGCGCAGCGTCGACTTCCCGCGCCTCCGGCTCGTTCGTGTGATCGAGGGCCGCCGCCTAGGGTGGACGGATGTCTTCCGGCTTCGAATGGGAACCCTGGCTCGGCACGACGGTGGCGATCGCTGTCGCAATCATCTCGGTGGCCGCTGTCCTCACACTGCTGCACCTGCTCACGGCGCTGATCAGCCGCCGCCTGATATGGGTTCGCGAGTTCGCCCGCCGGGTGAGACGCGCGATGGCGTCCACAGCGCTTGTCGTCGCCGTCTGGATCGGCTGCGCCGTTACGGCCCCGGCGGAACAGGAATGGTGGCCGCCGGTCTCGAGACTGTTCCTGATCGCCACGATCCTCACAGGCTCGTGGTTGCTCGCCGCGTCGATCTCGTTCGGGTTCGAACGGCTCATCGCTCGCGAGGAGACCGTCCTGTTCGGGCCGGAGGCTCGGCGGCGACGCACGCAGCTCCTGGTGATCCACAGGCTGGTCCTCGTCACCATCGCCGTGCTCGCGCTCGGGACGGTGCTGTTCACGTTCCCTGAGATGCGGGCGGTCGGCACGAGCCTCCTCGCTTCTGCCGGGATCGCGAGCATCATCGCCGGCCTTGCGGCGCAGTCGATCCTCGGCAACCTGATCGCCGGGGTGCAGGTGGCGTTCACCGACGCGATCAGAGTCGGCGATGTGGTCGTGATCGAAGGCGAATGGGGTCGTATCGGAGAGATCAACCTGTCGTACGTGGTCGTGTACATCTGGGACGAGCGTCGGTTGGTCGTCCCCTGCGGCTACTTCACCTCACGGCCAATCGAGACGTGGACGCGGCGGTCTGACAAGATCCTCGGCACGGTGTACCTGGATCTGGACTGGCGCGTGCCGATGGCTCCACTTCGGGCCGAGTTCCAGCGGATCATCGAGGAGTCAGCGGCGTGGGACCGCCGGTCTGCGAGCGCTCTGGTGACCGATGCGCAGGGCGGGTTCGTCACGGTGCGACTGGTCATGTCGGCGAAGGACTCCGACGATCAGTGGGCGCTGCGCTGCGAGGTGCGCGAGAAGATGATGAGCTGGTTGCAGCGCGAGCACCCCGAGGCGCTGCCCCGCACACGGATGGAGCTTCAGTCGGCCCCGGGGTCTTCATCGGAGGTGGGCTCCGCGGAGTCGTGAGTGGCGGCGGCCTCGGGGACGGAAGGTGCGACCGGGAACAGGACAGAGCTCAGGTCGCCGCTGGCCTCCGCGCCGAGGCCGATCGACAGCGGATCGACGACCGGCGCCGAGTCGAGCACATCCGTCTCGGAGCGCTCGAGCGGCTCCGAGGGCAGCACCCACTGGTTCTCTTGCTCTTCAGGCTTCTGCTGAAACAGTCCCATGGGTTCCATTGTGAACCCGCATCGCGGCGAAGAGGCCGGATTCACACAGGATTGATCGGATGCGGCCCGCGCGGGTGACGACGTCAGGCCGTGGCCGCGCAGCGGAAGGTGAAGTATCCCGAGACGGCACCGTGATTCACCACGCCCGTTCCGGTGCTCATCACCCGATCGGATGTGGTCGCGCCCGAGTCGACGAAGGCGTATCCGGTGTGCTCGAGTCGCCAGCCGACGCGCTCGACCTCGCCGAGGAAGTAGCCGACGCTCTCGTTCTGGTGGCACTCGTTCGCCGCCGAACCCCACGATGACGGGGCTCCGGTGAGACGGCTGACCTCGACGTGCAGGTGCAGCAGGGGGTCGCCGCGGGTGTGTGCCTCGCGTGCCGCGCCGAGCAGTCGTTCGGCTTCGTCTGTCGTCAGCATGATCCCCCTTCGATGCGCCGTCGGTCGACGGCTCATCTGCGAGCGTACGTCGGTGGGGCCTCAGACGGAGGCCGCACGCACGGCTTCGACGAGCGCGCGCCAGGGGCCGTCGAGCGCCGAGTCGGGCAGCTCCCGTTCGCGGCGCTCCGACGGTGTGCGCGCCCGGATGCTCCACACGAACCGGTCGGCGCCGGATCCGGCGTCCGTCTCCTGGTCCCACGGGCAGCGGTCGATCAGGTCGATCCAGTGCACCGCATCGTCGGGCGCGGCCTCCACCCGCCATTGCCGGCGGATGCCGGCGATGCCGCCGGTGCGCACCACCGCGATCGCGACCTGCGCGTCAGTCGGTGGAGGGGACTCGCTCATCTCCATAGACTCCCACGGTCGTCCACGCGCGTCGAGCCGCTGCGGCTGTGGCGGCATCGACGGCTGTGGCCGCGGCGACCGTGGCATCGGCGAACTGCGTGAAGGTCGCGGTGCTCGACAGGCCACCCGTGAGCGCGCGATACCAGACGGTGCCCGCGCGCTCCCACGCCTTGCCACCGAGGTCGATCGCGAAGAGGGTGAACGCGCGGTTGGGGATGCCGGAGTTGATGTGCACTCCGCCGTTGTCTTCCGTGGTGCGCACGAAGCCGCTCATGTGGTCGGGCTGCGGGTCTTTGCCGAGCTCGTCGTCGTCGTAGGCGGTGCCCGGCGCGATCATCGAACGCAGAGCCGCGCCCTCGACGGCGTCGGTGAAGATCTCGGCGCCGATCAGCCACGAGGCCTGGTCAGCCGTCTGGCCGAGGGCGTACTGCTCGGTCAGGGCGCCGAACACATCGGCGATCGACTCGTTCAGTGCGCCGGGCTGGCCCTGGTACTCGAGGTTCGCGGTGTGCTGCACGACGCCGTGCGCGAGTTCGTGTCCGATGACGGTGAGCGAGCCGGTGAAGTGCTGGAACACCTCGCCGTCGCCGTCGCCGAACACCATGCGCTCGCCGTCCCAGAACGCGTTGTCGTAGTCGACGCCGTAGTGCACGGTCGCATCGAGCGGCGCGCCGGCATCGTCGAGCGAGTTGCGATCGAAAGCGGCCAGGAGCATCTCGAACGTGGCGCCGAGTCCGTCGAAGGCCTCGTTGACCGCGGGGTCTTCGACGGGCCCGTCGTCTTCGCCGCGCACGATCGCGCCCGGCAGCTGCTGCGTGTTGCCCGCATCGCTGATCGTGCGGTTCGGGGCCTCGGACAGCTGGGCCACGAGGTCGCCGTTCTCGTCGATCGAGAGGTCGATGCGCGCGCGGAAGGGCGGGCGGCCGGCCGTGAGCGTCTGCCGTGCGGCGGCCGCGGCCTTCGGGAAGCGACCCGACTCGGCCAGGCGCGCGAGCAGATAGGAGGGGACCACTCCATGATGTTGTGCGGATGCTGTGCTGCTCATGCTGCGACCCTACGCCGGAGGGCCGACGTTCGAGCGGTCTCGCCCGCGTTCCGGGGAACTTCTCCGGTCGACGCCGCGGTCAGTCGCGCTCGATGCTCAGAACGGTCGTACGCAGTCCGTCGGACTCGTACTGCACGGGCATGCCCGGGTGGTCGATCGAGAACCAGAAGATGCCGTCTTCGGTGTCGTACCGGCGGCAGGTGAGCGCGCCGAGCGGTGTCGACAGGCTCACGGTCGACACGCTCGTGGTGCCGGCGTCGAAGGCGGCATGGCCCTGCAGCTCGGCCCAGGTCACCCGGTTCGAGACGACAGCCTTGGGGTCCTCCGCGGCCCAGCGGTCGAGGGTCGCTCCCTCGTCATCGGTGTCGTGGAAGCGGTTGACGTGCTCGGCCATCGGGCCGTCGGGGCCTTCCAGCAGAAGCCGGATCACGGTGCCTGTTCCGGTGGCGTCGCGGATCTCGGCGGCGGTGAACGGCGTCGGCAGGAGTCCGGGGCCGAGCAGGTGCGGATCGGAATCGTTCATGCAGACAGTCTGCGCCCTCGTCGCTCGCGCACGTCACGGGATGGTCTCGATGGAGCGATCAGGACCAGCGATCCTTGACAGGATTGCGTTCTGTATACAGAATACCAGTACGCCCGAAGGGGTGATCCCGACCTAGATCTTCCAATGATGAAAGAGGTAGCGAGATGGCACGTGCGAACGTGACGCGGTATCTGGCACTGGGTGCCGCCGGCGCTCTGGCACTCGGACTCGCCGCGTGCAGCGGTGGGGGCGGAGGAGGCGGAGGGGGTGTCGACGCCGACGGCAAGGCCACGGTCGTCTGGTCCACCTGGGGCACGGCCGACGAGCTCACCCGCTACGAGGAGTTCAACAAGGACTTCATGAAGCGCCACCCCGACATCACCGTCAAGCTGCAGCCCGTCGCCGACTACGGCGACTACCACTCCAAGCTGCTCGCGCAGCTCACCAGCAACACCGCGCCCGACGTGTTCTACGTCGGTGACGACAAGATCGGTCAGTTCGTCGACTCGAAGCGTCTGATGCCGCTCAGCGAGCTGATGGACTCGAAGGACAGCAAGACAAAGAAGGACGACTTCTTCCCCGGTCTCTTCGGCGCCGCCGAGAACGACGGAGAGGTCTACGCTGCTCCGAACGACTCCAACCCCGACGTGTTCTGGTACGACAAGCAGGCGCTGGCGACCGCCGGGATCAGCGAGGACCCCGCGACCCTGGCCGAGAACGGCGAGTGGACCACCGACAAGTTCCTGGAGATGAACAAGAAGCTCCACGACGCGGGTCTCACCGGCACCATGTACTGGAACTACTGGGCGACGCACTGGAGCTGGCTCTCGTCGCAGGGCCTCGATGTTCCCTATGACGATTCCGGAGCCTTCGTCGCGAACAAGGATGCCGACACCGTCGAGTCGGTGCAGCAGCTCGGCGACCTGTTCGAGGACGGCACCTTCGTCGTCGCCGACACGCTCCCTGACGGCGCCGGCGCAGACAGCGTGTTCGTCACGCACAAGGCCGGCTTCTTCGTGCAGGGCCGCTACACGATCGGCACGGTCGATGCGACGGGCGAGCAGGACAGCTACGACATCGTGCAGTGGCCGACCCCCGACGGCGAAGCCGCTCCCACGGGCGTGGCGACCAGCTTCCTCGCGATCAACGGCAAGACCAAGGTGAAGGACGCGGCCTTCACGTTCTGGACCGAGTTCCTCTCCGCCGAGGGGCAGACCTTCCGTCTGCAGGGCGGCGGCAACGCGGTCCCCTCGATCAAGGGCGCCGACGAGGTCGTGCTCGAGGGCGACTATCCCGCACACGCCCAGACCTTCCTCGACATGCGCGACATCGGTTTCGAGGACTACCCCGCCGAGGCGCGCGTGCCCGGCCTGCCGACCGCCATCGCCGATGAGTTCCTGAAGCTCTACCAGGGCAAGGCCGACGCGCAGGAGACGCTCGACACCATCGCCGACCTGGTCAAGGAACGGTCGGAGTAGAACGAGTGAGCACTCTCACCGAGAACGGGCGGATGCCGCAGGTCACCCCTGCGGCATCCGCCCCGCCCCTGCGCAAGGAGGCGCTCTGGCGTCGCCGCGACCGCCTGTGGGGCTACGTCTTCGTCGGCCCTCAGATGATCGGCATGGGGCTGTTCGTCGTGCTGCCGTTCGCCGCCAGCCTGGTGCTCGCTTTCGCGGACTGGGACGGTCTCACCGACCTCACCTGGGTGGGTTTCGCCAACTTCGCCGATCAGCTGACCGACCCGCTCCTCGGTCGCGCGATCCTCAACACGCTCATCATCGCGATCGTCACGGTGCCGATCGGGCTCGGGCTCTCGGTGATCGTCGCCGTCGCGCTCGAGAAGCTCAAGACGCGCACGCTCTACCTGATCCTATTCTTCGCCCCGGTCGTGACCTCCACGGTCGCGGTGGCGATGATCTGGCAGCAGATGTTCCGCTCCGACGGGCTGCTGTCCACGACGATCTCGAAGGTCTTCGGGGTCACCCCGCCCGATTGGCTGCAGGACCCGAAGCTCGCCCTCCTCGCCGTCTGCATCGTCACCATCTGGTCGTCGATGGGCCTCAACGTCGTGATCTTCCTCGCCGGGCTGCAGAACATCTCCCCCTCGGTGATCGAGGCCGCCCGCATCGACGGCGCAGGGCCCTGGAGGCTGTTCACGAGCATCCGCCTGCCGCTGCTCTCCCCGATCGTGTTCTTCTCGTCGGTGGTCGCCTTCATCTCCTCCCTGCAGACGTTCGACACGGTCTACGTGCTGGTGCAGGACGCCGGCCCCGACAACGCGACCCGCACGATCGTCTATCACATCTTCGATCTGGGCTTCGGGCGCTTCGAGTTCGGTCCGTCGAGTGCCGCGAGCATCATCCTGCTGCTGCTGACGCTCGTCATCACCGCGGTGCAGTTCGGCGCGCAGAAGAAGTTCGTCCACTACGAGGATGACCCCGCATGAGCATTCAGACTCCTCCGCTGACCGGCCCCGCTCCGGCGACCGACTCCACCATCGCCATCACCGCGCCTGGATACCGCTCGCGCGGGCGGGGAGGCCCCTCCGTCGATCGCGCGCGCCGCCGGTTCGGGTCGACCCTGCTGCACGTGGTGCTCGTGGTGGCAGGGATCGGCATGGTGTTCCCGTTCGTCTGGATGCTGCTGACCTCGTTCAAGACCCTGCCGCAGCTGCTGAAGAACCCGCTGCAGTTCCTTCCTGATCCCTGGACCTTCGAGAACTACACGCAGGCCTGGAACGCGGTCCCGTTCGGTCAGGCGTACCTGAACAGCGCGTACATCGCGATCCTCGTGGTGGTCGGCACGCTGCTCACGGCATCGATGGCGGGATATGCGTTCGCGCGGATCCGGTTCCGCGGCAGCAAGGTGCTGTTCATCGTCTTCCTCGCGACGCAGATGATCCCGAAGCAGGTGACGCTGATCCCGTTCTACCTGCTGATGTCGAACCTCGGCTGGGTCGACTCGCACCTCGCGCTGATCGTGCCCGGCATCATGGCGAACCCCTTCGCGGTGTTCCTGATGCGGCAGTTCGTGCTCGCCCTGCCGCGGGAACTGGAAGAGGCGGCCATCGTCGACGGCGCCGGCCGCTGGCGCATCTTCTGGAGCGTCGTGCTCCCGAACCTCAAGCCCGGTCTCGCGGCGCTCAGCATCATCGTGGCACTCGATGTGTGGAACGCCTTCCTGTTCCCGCTCGTGCTGCTGAACTCGCCCGACCTGTTCACGGTGCCGCTCCTCCTGAACGCTTTCGAGGGCCAGCAGGGATCCATCAATTACGGACTCGTGATGGCGGCTTCCGCGATCGCGACCGTGCCGATGCTGATCGTGTTCGTGATCGGTCAGCGCAAGATCCTCAACAGCATGGCCGCCTCGGGACTCGGAGGGCGATGATGGCGGATGCCGCCGCGCTCGCCGGGCGCCGCCTCGACCTGGTGTCCGCGCCCTTCACGCTGCCGCGCTCGCGCGTGCTGGTGTTCCGCGCCGACGAAGGCGAGGGCGTGCGCGTGCACACCTCGGAGTACGAGCGGCGGCTGTCGGACTGCCGGGTGCTGGATGCGCTGACCGTGATCGGCGCCGGGGGCGAGGTGCTTCCGGTGACCGACGTGCATCCTGCGCGAGTGACGTTCGGCGCTGCTGCGGCGACGCTGACCTTCGCCGATCCGTCGACGCTGAGCCTCGGGGGAGAACCGGGGTCGCGGGTGCGGCTGCGGCGTCCGGACGGTCATGTCGAGGAGCATCTGCTCGGCGACGGCATCCGGCTGCACGTCGCCGCGGATCGTGCCGTCGCGGTGGAGAGCGGAGACCACTGTGCAGCGCTCGCCGCGACCGAGGCGATCTGGGCCGACTGGTTCGCGAAGTGCCCGAGCGTGCGCGACGATCTGCAGGAGATGACGGCGCTGTGCTGGTGGGTGCTCGGTGCGAACATCGTCGAGCTGCCGTCGCTGGGCGATGCCAGGGCGATCGTGCCGTCGAAGATCGGCTACGTCGGTCTCTGGCAGTGGGATGCGTACTTCATCGCCGTCGGCCTGCGGCACGGCGACCCCGAACTCGCTCGTGAGCAGCTCGATATCGCCTTCCGGTTCCCGCAGCCGGACGGGCAGCTACCCGATGTCGTGCACGAGCTCGGAGTGCTGGCGACCAGCGACGACCTTCCCGAGAGCGACCGCGCGAACCTGCGTCGTGCCGGATCGCAGATCGCCGATCCGAGTGCGCCCGTGCCCCTGACCAAGCCGCCGCTCGCCGCGTGGGCGCTGCGCAAGGTGCTCGAGGTCGAGGATGCTCCCGACTATGCGCGCACGCAGCTGGCCCGCATCGTGCGCTCGCAGGACTGGTGGTTCGCCGGGAGCGACCTCGACCACGACGGGATGCCCGAGTACGGGCATCCGTACTCCTCCGGGCTCGACGACAGCCCGATCTTCGACGGTCCCCTGCCGACCGCGGCTCCCGACCTCGGTGCCTACCTCGTGCAGCAGGATCGGGAGCTCGCCTCCCTGCTGGTGAAGTACGAGCCGGATGCCGACGTGGAGCGGTTTCGTGCGCGGGCCGAGACCACGCAGGAGCTGCTGCTGCGCATGTGGGATCCCGAGCGGAGCCGGTTCCTCGCCTTCGGCGGCGGAGAGCCGCAGCTCAGCGACACCGTCGTCGGGCTGATGCCGCTGCTCACGGGAACGCTGCCGGCTCCGATCGCCGCGGCGCTGCGTCAGGCCGTCGACGACCCCGAGCGCTTCGCCCTGCCCTGGGGGCTGCCGACCGTCGCGGCCTCCGATCCCGATTTCTCGGAGGAGCGCATGTGGCGCGGGCCGGTGTGGGTCAACACGAGCATGCTCGTCGCCGAGGGGCTGGAGGCGTCGGGGTATCCCGAGCGCGCGCGGGAGCTGCGTGAGCAGACCGTGGCCCTGGTGATCCACGGCGGGGGCCCGCACGAGTACTTCAATCCGCAGACGGGCGAGAAGGCCCGCACCGCCACCACGGCCTTCGGCTGGTCGGCCGCGCTGTTCGTCGACCTCGCGGTGCAGCTCAGCTGACCCCGCGTCGCGGAACACCGCGGGGCTCTGCGCTCTCCTGTTGTATTCAATATTCATTTCACGGACGAAGGAGTCAGTCATGAAGAAGAAGTTCACCGGAATCGCCGCGCTCGTGGCAGTGGGAGTCGGCCTCGCCGGATGTGCGGCCGGAGGAGTGCCCGGCGGCGGATCCGGCGTCGCGCTCGACCCCGACGCGACGCTCGACGGCGAGATCACGGTCTGGTCCTGGGACGTGGGCGCCGTCGCGCTCGAGCGTCTGGCCGCCGACTTCGAGAAGGCTCACGATGGCACCACCGTGAAGGTGGTCGACGTAGGATACGACAACGCGTACGACAAGATGTCGGTCGGCTTCCAGGCCGGCACCGGGCTGCCCGACGTCGTCACGATCGAGACCGATGCGGCCCCCGGCTACATCACGCAGTTCCCGAAGGGCATGCTCGATCTGAACCCGATCCTGGGCGACGACGAAGCCGACTTCGACCCGTTCAAGTGGTCCGCGGGATCGGATGCCGAGGGCTCGCTGCGCATCGCCCCGTGGGACTCCGGCACCGTCGCGCTGTACTACCGCACCGACATCGTCGAGCAGGCGGGCGTCGACATCGAGGCCGCGGAGACCTGGGACGATCTGATCGCGGCGGGCAAGGTGATCAAGGAGAAGACCGGACACACGCTGCTGTCCACCGACCTCTCCGCCGGTGGTGGCTTCCAGATGCTGCTGCAGCAGCTCGGGCAGGGGTTGTTCAACGAGGCGGGGGAGATCACGCTCGACTCGCCGGAAGCCGTGCGCGTGCTCACCATGCTGCAGGAGATGAACGAGGCCGGTCTCATCAAGAACGTCACCGGATGGGACGGGCGGGTCACGTCCGCGAAGGACGGCGACTCCGCCGTGACCGCAGATGCGGTCTGGTGGATCGGCACGCTCCAGGGCGATGCCCCCGAGCTGAGCGGCAAGTACGCCGTGCTCCCGCTCCCGGTGTTCGACGAGGGCGGCGCCCGCACGTCGAACAACGGCGGATCCGGCCTCGCGGTGCCTGCGCAGGCGAAGAACCCGCAGCTGGCCGCGGCGTTCGTCGACTTCGTGCTCGCGGATGCCGACAACCAGGTGTCGATGATGACGAACGAGGGGCTCTTCCCGTCGTACCTGCCCGCGCTGGAGTCGGACTACTTCTCGAAGCCGGTCGAGTACTTCGGCGGTCAGCCGGTCTACGAGACCTTCGCCGAGCTCACGGGCCAGATCCCGCCGATCGTCTACACCTCGGACAGTGCAGAGGCCTCGGACATCGTCGCCAACGCCGTCGCCGCCGCCGTGCTGAACGGCGCCGATCCCGCCACCGTGCTCGCCGACGCGGCCGCGCAGCTCGCCACCTCCACCGGTCGAGAGGTCGCGGAGTAACCATGACCTCTCGGACCTCGCCCGGGTCCGGCCGTCGACGGCTGGACCCGGGCAGGGCCGGACGCTGGTTCGTGCTGCCGGCTGCCGCCCTGCTCCTGTTCTTCTTCGCCTATCCGCTGGGCGCCTCGCTCTGGCAGAGCCTGTTCCGCACCGAGGGCGGCGTCACGAGCTTCGTCGGACTGGGTCAGTACGAGCGGCTGTTCTCCGACCCGCTGATCGCGAAGAGCCTGCTCAACGCCGGACTGATCCTCATCGTCCAGGTGCCGCTGATGATGGCGCTCGCCGTGGGTCTCGCCTACCTGCTCAACCAGTCGTGGCTGCGCTGGCGATCGGGATTCCGCCTTCTCACGTTCCTCCCGGCGGTGACCACTCTCGTCGCGTACGCGGTGGTGTTCCGGGTGCTGCTCGCCACCGACGGCGGCGCCGTGAACCAGATGCTGGGTGTGCTCGGCGTCGCCCCGATCGACTGGCTGAACAACGAGTGGTGGGCACGGGTCTCCGTGATCGCGGCGGTGACCTGGCGCTGGACCGGCTACAACATGGTCATCATCCTCGCCGGCCTGCAGTCGATCCCCCCGGAGCTCTACGAGGCGGCCAAGGTCGACGGCGCCGGACGCTGGCAGACGTTCTGGAGCGTCGTGCTGCCGCAGCTGCGACCGGTGCTGATCTTCACGGGGATCACCTCGACGATCGGCGCACTGCAGCTGTTCGACGAGAACTTCATCCTCACCGGCGGCGGCCCCAACGACGCCACGCTCACCCCGGTGCTCTACCTGTACAAGGTCGGGTTCCGACAGTTCGACTTCGGCTATGCATCAGCCATCGCCTGGATGCTGGTGCTGATCACCGCGATCATCGCCGTCGTGCAGTTCCGGGTCATGAGGGAGAAGCCATGACAGATCTCGCCACCCGCACCCTGGTCACCTCCGGCCGCGACACCCGCAGCCTCGGCGCGGGGGAGCGCGGCGCCCGTTCGCGCATGCTGCGGCTGCCGCTCTACCTGCTGCTGATCGTCGCCTCGGTGGTGTCGATCATCCCGTTCCTGTGGATGGTCATCGCCTCCACCCACCCGAGTTCCGAGCTGTTCGGCACGCCGCTCCCGGTGCTCCCCGGCGACGCGCTGTGGGAGAACCTCGCCCGCCTGGAGGAGAGCATCGGCTTCAGTCGCGTGTTGCTCAACAGCCTCCTGATCGCGGTGATCTACACGGTCTTCAGCTCGAGCGTCAGCATCATGTGCGGCTATGGGCTCGCCACCTATCGATTCCGTGGCCGCGGCGTGCTGCTCGCTCTCGTGCTCGTGACGATGATGATCCCGATGCAGGTGCTGCTGGTGCCGCTGTTCCAGATCATGGCCGGCATGGGGTGGATCGACACCTATCAGGCCGTGATCCTGCCGTTCCTGGCGAACGCGTTCGGGATCTTCCTGATGCGCCAGGGCTTCCTCGACTTCCCGCCGAGCCTGATCGAGGCGGCCAGGATCGACGGCGCGAGCGAGCTGCGCACGTTCTATCGAATCGTGCTGCCGGTCGCGAAGCCGCAGATCGCGGCGCTCGTGATCTACACGTTCATCAGCCAGTGGAACGCGTTCATCTGGCCGCTGCTCATGCTCAACACCGAGGCGAACTACACGGTTCCGGTCGCGCTGAACACGATGATCGGCATGAGCCGCGTCGACTATTCGGGCCTGATGCTGGGGTCGCTGCTGGCCACCCTGCCCCTGCTCCTGCTGTTCCTGATCTTCCAGAAGCAGTTCGTCGCAGGTCTCCTCGGTGGCGCGGTGAAGGGGTGAGGGGATACGGGGGCGTTCTACGCCGTGAAGTACGAGCTCGTGGCGTTGTCGAGGATGCGCTGCATGCCGTGCATCCAGTTCAGCTTGAGGGCCTCGACGGCGCCGGGGATGTCGCCGTCGGCGAGGTGGCGGGCGATCTCGACGTGCTCGGCGGCGACGCGTTCGACCTTGACGTCTTCGGGCACGAGCAGCGACTCGTAGCGGTGGAACGAGCTGCGCACGTTGTCGATCACGGCCAGGAGCCGGGCGTTCGGGCAGGCCGACAGCATCACGCTGTGCCACTCGTCGTCCTTGGTGATGACGAGCTGATGCTCCACGAGCTCATCGGCGAAGGCGTCGGCCATCTCCTTGAGCCGTCCGCCGATGCGACGCAGCTCGTCGGGCGGGCTGAGCTCGATCGCGAGGCTCTCGAGCGCCGCCAGGACGGGGGCCAGATCGCGGAACTCGGAGGCGCTGAGCGGCACGAACCGGAAGCCCTTGCCGTTCTCGCTCTCGATCTGCCCCTCCGACTCGAGGGCGATGAGCGCCTCACGCAGGGGAGTGCGGCTCACGCCGAGTTCGGTGGCGAGCTGGACCTCGTTGATGCCCTCGCCGGGCTGCACGAGTCCGGCGCGCATGCGGTTCAGCAGCTCCTGCCGAACCTGCGAGCGCAGGTTCTTGCGTTCGATCGCCATGCGTCCCCTCTTCTGCCGCCTGCCCGTCAGCCTATGGGTTGACGGGCCTCGGACGACGTCCTAGTGTGTTGTATACAGAATACAGCTGATCCGGGATTCGCACCAGTGCACCGCCGGATCGGCCGGTGACGACTCAGAGAGGAGACTTCGTGCCCGCACCCGATGGCGACCAGCCCACCCGACGCGTCCGCCTCGATGCCCTCGCCTACGGTGGCGACTACAACCCCGACCAGTGGTCGGAAGAGACCTGGCACGAAGACATCCGTCTGATGCGCGAAGCCGGCGTGAACATGGTGAGCCTGCCGATCTTCAGCTGGCCCCAGCTGGAACCGGAGCCCGGCGTCTACGACTGGGCGTGGCTCGACCGCATCATCGACCTGCTCTGGGAGGCGGGCATCGCGATCGACCTCGCCACAGCCACAGCTACCCCGCCGTCGTGGCTGCTGCGCGCTCATCCCGAGATGGCACCGTGGGATGCCGACGGTCACCGCCTGGAGTTCGGATCCCGCCAGACCTACTGCCCGTCGTCGCCGATCTGGCGGGAGAACGTCGCGCGGATGACCCGGGCGATGGCAGAGCGGTACGGAGAGCATCCGGGTCTCGCCATGTGGCACATCTCCAACGAGTACGGCGATCACACCTCGCGCTGCTGGTGCCCCGAGTCGGCACGGCACTTCCGTCGCTGGCTGCAGGACCGCTACGGCGACCTCGACGGGCTGAACGAGGCGTGGGGCGTGAACGTGTGGGGTCAGCGCTACACGTCGTGGGAGCACATCGAGACGCCGAAGAAGGCGCCGGGGCCGGTCAACCCCACCAAGCTGCTCGACTTCGAGCGCTTCTCGTCCGACGCCCTGCTGGAGCTCTTCCAGGTCGAGATCGATGTGCTGCGCGAGGTCACACCCGACATCGCGGTGACCACGAACTTCATGAGCATGTTCCGCGACCTGGACTACTGGGACTTCGCCGCTGTCGAAGACGTCGTGACCGATGACGCCTACCCCGAGCCCGCCGACCCGACCTCGCACATCGGCGCGGCCCTCAACTACGGCCTCATGCGCTCGCTCAAGGGCGGGCAGCCGTGGCTGCTGCTGGAGTCCTCAGCCAGTGCGACCAGCTGGCGCGACGTGAACGTGCCCAAGGCGCCGGGCAAGATCCGCATCGAGAGCCTGCAGGCGGTCGCGCACGGCTCCGACGCCGTGATGTTCTTCCAGTGGCGTCAGGCCAAGTACGGCCAGGAGAAGTTCCACTCCTCGATGCTCGGTCATCGCGGAGAGCGCTCGCGCAGCTTCCGGGAGACCAAGGCGCTGGGCAACGAGCTGAAGAAGCTCGAACCCGTGCGCGGCACCCGGGTGCGCTCGCGCGTGGCGCTGGTGGTGGACTGGGACTCGTGGTGGGGCACCAGCGCCGTCGAGTCGCTGCCCTCGCAGCGTCTGCAGTGGGCGCAGCAGGCCCGAGCCTGGCACCGGGCGCTGTACACGCTCGGCCAGCCGGTGGACGCCGTCAGGGCGACCGGTCCCTTCGACGCGTACGACGTGGTCGTGGTGCCGAACCTCTACATCGTGGAGCAGCCGCAGGCCGACGCGCTGCGGGCCTTCGTCGAGCGCGGAGGGCACCTCGTGGTCGGACCGTTCTCCGGTGTGGTCGACGCGACCGAGAAGGTGCACGACGGCGGAGCGCCGGGACCGCTGCGCGACCTGCTGGGCATCGAGGTCGACGAGCAGTGGCCGATCGCCGACGGTCTGACCGAGAGCATCGACTACGCGGGCGACACCCTGACCGTGCCGTCGTGGAGCGAGTGGCTCGAGGCCGACGACGACGTGGAGGTGCGCGGCACCTATGCGAGCGGCGAGCTCGACGGCCTGCCCGCGGTGACCCGTCGCACGGCGGGGGCGGGCTCGGCCTGGTACGTCAGCGCGATGTTCGACCCTGAGGGCCTGCTCCCGGTCTTCCGTGATGTGCTGCACACGGCCGGCGTTCCCGCCCGCGCGCGCACCAACGTCGAGGTCGAGGTCGTCACGCGCGCCGACGACACCACCGACTACACGTTCTATCTGAACCACGGACGCTCCCCTGTCGCCTTCGAGATCCCGACCCCGGGCGTCGACCTGCTCACCGGCATCCGTCACGCGGACCGGCTCGAGCTCGACCGCTACGGAGTCGCCGTCCTCGCCGCGCCCCGTGCCGCATCCATCCCCTTCGCCACCCCGATCGCGTCTTCGCGTGACACGTCCCTGAGCAACAACGATGAGAAGGAGGACGCATGACCGCCCCGTTCGTGCATCCGTACATCCCCAACACCGCCCCGGAGTCTCGAGCGGCGATGCTCGCAGCCGTCGGTGCCGCGTCGGTCGACGAGTTCTACGCCGACATCCCGGCATCGCTGCGGCTGAGCCGTCCGCTCGACCTTCCAGCCCCGTTCGTGGCCGAGCAGGACCTCGCCCGCCACGTGCGGGGGCTGCTCGCCAAGAACCGTTCGACCGCGGAGCGGCTGAGCTTCCTCGGCGCGGGCACCTACAACCACTATGTGCCGGCGGTCGTCGACGAGGTCATCGGGCGCAGCGAGTTCCTCACCGCCTACGCCGGTGAGCCCTATGAGGACCACGGCCGGTTCCAGGCGCTGTTCCAGTACCAGTCACTGATGGCCGAGCTGCTCGAGATGGACGTCGTGAACGTGCCGACCTACGACGGCTACCAGGCCACGGCGACGGGCCTGACGATGTCGGGGCGCCTCACCGGCCGCGGCCGGGTGCTGGTCGTCAGCGACGTGCTCCCCGCGAAGCTCGCGAAGGTGCACGACTACGTCCGCGCGCACCTCACGCTCGATCACGTGTCGACCGTCGGCGGCACGGCCGACGTGGCCGCCGTCCGTGCGGCACTGGGCGATGACGTGGCCGCGGTCTGGGTCGAGACGCCCAGCGCCACGGGAGCGGTCGAGGCCGCGCTGTCGGAGATCGCGGATGCCGCGCACGCGGCGGGCGCCGTGGTCGTCGTCGGCACCGACCCGATCGGCTACGGGGTGCTCACCCCTCCCGCGGTGGCCGGAGCCGACATCGTCACCGGTGACATCCAGTCCCTCGGCCTGCACCAGTGGTTCGGCGGCGCCCACGGCGGCTTCATCGCCGTGCACGACGACCCGACCTTCGTGATGGAGATGCCGTCGCGGCTGTTCGGGCTCGCCACCACCGATGTGCCCGGCGAGTACGGTTTCGGCGACGTGGCCTACGACCGCACCTCGTTCGCCCATCGCGAGGACGGGAAGGAGTGGGTCGGCACGGCCGCGGCCCTCTGGGGCATCGCCGCCGGGGTCTACCTCGCGCTCATGGGACCCGCCGGCATGGCCGAGCTCGGCGAGGTGCTCCTCGCCCGCACCCGGTACGCGCAGCAGGCGCTCGCCGCGGTGCCCGGTGTCGCGCTCGACGACGATGCCGTTCATCTGCGGGAATTCACGGTGACCTTCGCCGATGTCACGGCGGAGGCGGTCGTCACCGCGCTCCGCGCCAAGGGCATCGAACCCGGAGTGGTCGTGGACGAGCACCGCCTGCTCGTCTGCGTCACCGAACTCACCTCCCAGGCCGACATCGACACTCTGGCGGGCGCACTCGCCGAGGTCACGGCATCCGATCTCTTCGCGAAGGAGCAGAACCGATGAGCCTCCCCGTCGCCCCGAAGCCGGCGCTGCGCCGCTTCCAGCAGGCTCGCTGGGACGAGCCGATCATCTTCGAGCTGACCACGCCCGGCGAGCGCGGCGTACTGGTCTCGCAGGTCGAGCCCGGCGTGCGCGAGGCGGTGGGCGACGTGGTCGCCGCGCTCCCCGCCTCCCTGCGCCGTGCGTCGAAGCCGAAGCTGCCCGAGATGGGGCAGATGCGCGTGCTCAAGCACTATCTGCGTCTGTCGCAGGAGAACCTCGGCGCCGACTTCAACGTCGACATCGGGCAGGGCACCTGCACCATGAAGTACGCGCCGAAGATCAACGACCAGCTCGCGAACACCCCGCAGCTCACCGCGATGCACCCGCACCAGGACCCGGCCGACGCACAGGGTGTGCTCGAGATCGTCTGGCAGCTGGAGCGGATGCTCGCCGAGATCTCCGGCATGGACGAGGTCTCGCTGCACACGCAGGGCGGATCGGCCGCGATCTGGGCGAACATCGCCATGATCCGCGCCTTCCACGAGGCCAACGGCGAGGGTGAGCAGCGCCGCGAGGTCATCACCACGATCTTCAGCCACCCCTCGAACGCAGCCGCCGCGAAGGCTGCGGGCTACGAGGTCATCACCGTGTATCCCGACGCCGAGGGCTACCCCTCGCTCGACGCGCTGAAGGCGGCGCTGTCGCCCCGTACCGCGGCGATCATGGTCACCAACCCCGAGGACACCGGCATCTACAACCCGGCGATCCGGGAGTGGGTGGATGCCGCGCACGCGGTGGGTGCCCTCGCCTCGTACGACCAGGCCAACGCGAACGGCATCCTCGGGGTCACGCGAGCCCGCGACGCCGGCTTCGACGTGTGCCACTTCAACCTGCACAAGACCTTCGGCACCCCGCACGGCAGCGGCGGACCCGGATCGGGCGCGAACGCCGTGAGTGCGGCGCTGGCCCCCTTCCTGCCGGGGCCGCGGGTGGTGCGCGACGATGACGGGACCTTCGCGGTCGCCGAGGGCGGCGAGCTCTCGATCGGTGCGGTCGGGCCGTTCTTCGGCGTCATCCCCGCCCTCGTGAAGGCCTACTCCTGGATCATGGCGCTCGGAGCCGAGGGGCTGCTGGCCGCCGCCGAGACCGCCGTGCTGAACAACAACTACCTGATGGCTCGCGTTCTCGGGATTCCCGGAGCCTCGGCGCCGTACGCCACCGGCCGCCGTCGCATCGAGCAGGTGCGCTATTCGTGGGAGGAGCTGTACCAGGAGACCGGCATCTCGTCGGAGGAGATCGGCGTGCGCATGACCGACTTCGGCATGCACTACTGGACCAGCCACCACCCGTACGTGGTGCCGCAGCCCTTCACGCTCGAACCGACCGAGTCGTACTCGATGGCCGAGCTCGACGAGTACGCGGACACCCTGGCCGAAGTGGCGCGAGAGGCGCGCGAGACCCCCGAGGTGGTGCGCACCGCCCCGCACAACCAGACCGTGCACCACACGCACCACGACGATCTGGACGACCCCGACCGGTGGGCGATCACGTGGCGCGCGTACCAGCGGAAGTACTTCCCCGCGGAGTCTGTCGCGTCGTGATCGGCCTCGTCGTCAACCCTGTCGCCGGAGTCGGCGGGCCTGCGGGCCTCGCCGGCTCCGACGGCGCGGACGTGCAGCGCCTCGCCCTCGCGCGCGGCGCCCGTTCGCGCGTGCAGGAGCGGGCGGTCCTCGCCCTGACGACGCTCGCCGAACGGCATCCCCGGCTCGAGGTGGCGACCGCCGCTGGTGCGATGGGCGCCGACGCCGTGCGCGCGGCCGGGCTGGTTCCGCGTGTCGTGGCTCCCGCGCTCGGTGTCGAGCGGAACGAGACGGAGGCGGGGGACACCTCGCGTGCGGTGGCGGCGCTCGCCGCGGACGGCGTCGACCTGATCCTCGTGGTCGGCGGTGACGGGACGCTGCGGGATGCGGTCGCGGGGCTCGAAGTGGCCGAGCATCCGTCGGGAGCCGGAACGGACGTCGGGAGGCACGCGGATACGCGGATGCCCGCCGTGCTCGGGGTGCCGGCCGGCGTGAAGATGTACTCGCCCGTGTTCGCGGTCAGTCCGCGGGCAGCGGGGGCGATCGCCGCGGACTGGATCGACCTGGGAGGGCTTCCCACCGACGAGCGCGAGGTGCTCGACATCGACGAGGCCGCGATGCGGCGCGCCCGCGTCGACCCCACGCTCTACGGCATGCTGCGGGTGCCGTACCGGAGCGGCCGCACCCAGGCGCGTAAAGCGCCGACACCCGTGACCGAGGCGGCGGCGGTCGAGGCGGCGGCCCGTGGCGCCGTGGCCCGCATGCTCCCGGGCGTCCGCTATCTGCTCGGTCCCGGCGGCACGACCGCCGAGGTCTCCCGGCAGCTGGGCGTCGAGGGATCCCCGCTCGGAGTCGATGTCGTGCTCGACGGCACGGCCGTCGTCTGCGGCGCGAGCGAGCAGGAACTCCTCGCCGAGATCGCCGAGGGGCCGGCTCAGGCCGTGGTCACCGTGATCGGCGGCCAGGGATTCCTGCTCGGGCGCGGCAACCAGCAGCTCTCGGCCGCCGTCCTGCGTGCTCTCGGCGACGACCCGCTCCTCGTCGTCGCCCCCGAGCAGAAGCTCATCGATCTGCACGGCCGCCCGCTCCTCGTCGACACCGGCGACCCGGAACTGGATGCGAGACTCGCCGGACACGTGCGCATCGTCACCGGCTCGGGTACCAGCAGCCTGTACGCCGTGAGCGCCCCCGAACTGACTCCCTGACTGCGTCTGACATCTTCTGAACGAACCCGAAAGGACACCCCATGCGTCTCGAGAACAAGAAGGCCATCGTCACCGGCGGTGCCGGCGGCATCGGTCGTGCCACCTCGCTCGCGCTCGCCGCCGAGGGCGCGGCCGTCGCTGTCGTCGACCTGAACGCGGAGGCGGCAGAGGCCGTCGCGCAGGAGATCCGTGCCGCGGGTGGCACCGCCATCGCGATCGCGGCCGACGTCGCGAGCGAACCCGACATCGAACGGGTCATCGCCACATCTCTCCAGGAGCTCGGCGGAGTGAACGTCGTCTTCAACAACGCGGGGATCATCCGTCGCACCACGGCGGTCGAGACGACCGTCGAGGAGTGGGATCGCGTGTTCGGCGTGAACGTGCGCTCGATCTTCCTGATGTGCAAGCACATCGTGCCGATCATGGAGGCGGCCGGCGGAGGCTCGATCATCAACACCGGATCAGGCTGGGGCCTCAAGGGCGGCGGCCAGGCCCTTTCGTACTGTGCCTCGAAGGGGGCGGTCGTGAACATGACGCGTGCGCTCGCGATCGACCACGGCCCTGCCGGCATCCGGGTGAACTCGGTCAACCCCGGCGACGTGAACACCGGGATGCTGCGCGACGAGGCCCGTCAGCTCGCGCAGGACACCGACGCCTTCCTCGCCGAAGCCGCTGATCGTCCGCTGCGACGCATGGGCGAGCCGAGCGAGGTCGCGCAGGCCGTGGTCTGGCTCGCGAGCGACGACTCCTCGTACGTCACGGGGTCGGCGCTCGTCGTGGACGGCGGCGGGATCGCGTAGCTGCGGTGAGCCCGCGCACTCCGTCGAGTGCGCGGGCTCTCGACGTCGCGCCGTGCGCTCGACGACCGGCTCATGTGACCGGCGGGCGGGGTCGGGCGTACCCCCAGGACACTCGCGTAAAATCAGCACAATGACCGACGCCCCCTCCGACGCTGCACCCGACCTCGGACCGGGCGTCGACCCCGACGATCTCGCCACGACTCTTCGCGTACTCGCCGAGCTGCACCAGATCGACAACGAGCATCCGGACTTCGTCGCCGTGCGCCATGCGACCGCGGCGATGTTCAAGGCCGTCAAGCGGGTGCGTCGCAAGGAGATCCGCGATGCGATCGCCGAGGCCGACAAGGCCGTGGTCGCCCGCACCGCCACCGGAGCGCCCGACCGCATCGACGACGAGACCCGCGGCAACGACCTCGCCACGAGCGTGATCGACGCCCCGATCGCGGGCGAGCTGCTCAAGCCCCGCAACTGCTACATCTGCAAGCAGCCCTACACGCAGGTGGATGCGTTCTACCACCAGCTCTGCCCGGACTGCGCCCGCTTCAGCCACGGCAAGCGCAACGCCCGTACCGACCTCACCGGCAAGCGCGCCCTGCTCACGGGTGGTCGCGCCAAGATCGGCATGCACATCGCGCTGCGGCTGCTCCGCGACGGGGCGCACACCACGATCACGACCCGATTCCCGCGCGACGCCGTGCGGCGCTTCTCGGCTCTGCCCGACTCGGCGGACTGGCTGCACCGTCTGCGCGTCGTCGGCATCGATCTGCGCGATCCCGCCCAGGTGATCGGCCTCGCCGACTCGGTCGCGGCCCAGGGCCCGCTCGACATCCTCATCAACAACGCCGCGCAGACCGTGCGCCGCTCGCCGGGCGCGTACTCGCTGCTGGCGGATGCCGAGCTGCAGCCGCTTCCCGACGGACCGCTGCCTGAGATGGAGACCTTCGGTCACACGGCCGACCCGCACCCGCAGGCGCTGCAGGCATCCGTCGACGCGCATCCGCTGCTCTCGGTCGCGGCCCTCGGCGGCACGGTCGCCGAGCAGGGCGGCCAGGCGCTCACGGCCGAAGACCTCGCACGCCTCGCGATGGCCCCCGGATCCTCGTCGCTGGAGAAGCACGCCGACGGCACCGCGATCGACGCCGGCGGCCTCGTGCCCGACGTGAACCGCGTGAACAGCTGGGTGCAGTCGATCGAGCAGGTCGATCCGCTCGAGATGCTCGAGGTGCAGCTCGCCAACACCACCGCACCGTTCCTGCTCATCAGCCGTCTGCGCGCGTCGATGGCCGCCTCGGATTCGCACCGCAAGTACGTGGTGAACGTCTCGGCCATGGAGGGGCAGTTCTCCCGCCGCTACAAGGGGCCCGGCCATCCGCACACGAACATGGCCAAAGCCGCGCTCAACATGCTCACGCGCACCAGCGCGGGTGAGATGCTCGAGAAGGATGGCATCCTGATGACCGCCGTCGACACCGGGTGGATCACCGACGAGCGTCCGCACTACACGAAGGTGCGCCTGGCCGAAGAGGGCTTCCACGCCCCGCTCGACCTCGTCGACGGCGCCGCCCGGGTGTACGACCCGATCGTGCGCGGTGAGGCCGGCGAAGACATCCACGGCGTGTTCCTGAAGGACTACGAGCCCAGCCCCTGGTGAGCTCGCGGTGACCGGGACGGGGACGGCAGCCTGGTCAGGCGGAAGGCTCGACCGGGTACGGATGCGGCAGCCACACCGTCACGATCAGGCCGCCGTCCGTCCGCGGGGTGAGCACCAGCGTGCCGCCGTGCGCCTGCGTGATGCGGTCGACGATCGCGAGACCGAGCCCTGCTCCGGCGTGATCGTCGCTGCGGGTGCGCTCGGCACCGCGCTGGAAGGGTTCGATGAGCGTCGCCACGCGGTGCGCCGGCAGCAGCTCGCCGGTGTTCTCCACGACCAGTGCGACGGCGTGGGGCATCGAGTGCGTTCGCACGGCGACGGCTCCGCCCGACGGCAGGTTGTGCACGATCGCGTTGAGCACGAGGTTCGTGACCAGCTGCGGCAGCAGCGTGGAGGAGCCGAGCACCGGGGCCGGGGCACCGCCCACCTCCACGGCGACGCCGCGACGGTCGGCGAGCGGCACCAGCGCCTCGACCGCTCCTTCCGCGAGGAGCGACAGATCCACGATCTCGCGGGTGAACGCGCGACGGTCCGCCCGGCTGAGCAGCAGCAGCGCTTCGGTGAGTTCGATCGCGCGGGCGTTGACCTCCTGCAGGCGGGCGATCAGCGCATCGACGTCGCGCTCGGGGTCATCACGGGCGACCTCGAGCAGCGTCTGCGAGATCGCGAGAGGGGTGCGCAGCTCGTGCGAGGCATTGGCGGCGAACCGCTGCTGCTCGGCGACGTGGGCCTCGAGCTGCTCGAGCATCGAGTCGAAGATGTCGGCGAGGTCGCGGAACTCGTCGCGGGGGCCGGGGAGGGCGATCCGGTGCGAGAGCGACCCCTGCGCCGCCAACCGTGCCGCGTCGCCGATGCGCTCGAGAGGCGCCAGCATTCGACCGGCGAGCAACCAGCCGCCGCCGAGTCCGAGGGCGAGCAGTACCACCATGACGACCGAGGCGACCGGCACGAACGCCCGGATCAGGTCGGAGCGGTTCGGCACCCGGAACTCGATGTAGGGGATCTGCACGTCCGGTACGTAGCGCAGCAGATACAGGCCCACGGCGGCGAGAAGCAGCAACCCCGACACCAGCACGACAGCGGCGTAGCTGAGGGTGAGCTTGAGGCGGGCGCTCATGCCGGGGCGCCTACGCATCGGCGTCCGTCCCGATCCGGTATCCGACACCCGGAACGGTGAGGATCAGCCACGGCTCGCCCAGTCGCTTGCGCAGCGAGGAGACCGTGATGCGCACGGCGTTCGTGAACGGGTCGGCGTTCTCGTCCCAGGCGCGCTCCAGCAGCTCCTCGGCGCTGACCACCCCGCCCTCGGCATCGACCAGCACCTCCAGCACGGCGAACTGCTTGCGGGTCAACGCCACGTAGCGGTCGTCGCGGTACACCTCGCGGCGGAAGGGGTCGAGGCGGAGCCCCGCGACCTCCAGCACGGGCGGCCGGCTGCGCTGTCGTCGGCGGTCGAGGGCGCGCAGGCGCAGCACGAGCTCGCGCAGTTCGAACGGCTTCGTGAGATAGTCGTCGGCGCCGATCTCGAAGCCGGTCGCCTTGTCGTCAAGCCGGTCGGCGGCGGTGAGCATGAGGATCGGGATGCCGCTGCCCGAGGCCACGATCCATCGGGCGATGTCATCGCCGGACGGGCCGGGAACATCGCGGTCGAGCACGGCGAGGTCGTAGGAGTTGACGCTCAGCAGCTCGAGCGCGGTGTCGCCGTCGCCCGCGATGTCGGCGGCGATCGCTTCCAGGCGCAGCCCATCGCGTACCGCCTCGGCGAGGTAGGGCTCGTCCTCGACGATCAGTACACGCATGGCTGCGATCCTACGCAGTGCGGCATATCGGCAGCGTATGCAAAAGCGCATACGCCCTGGCAACCGGCCCTCTTCTTCACTGGGAGCATGAACACCCGCACCACCCCTCTTCCGCTCCGAGCGCGCCGTCGCCGCAGGGTCGTCATCACCGCGATCGCGTTCGCCGCCGCCGTGATCCTCGCGATCGCGGTGCAGCAGTCGCTGTCCGTGGCCTTCGCCGACGCCACGCATTCGGACCCATCGCCCGCGTCCACCCCTGTTCCGACCGGAGACATCACCGGTTCCGTCATCGCCCCGAGCGAGGCCGACGGGGTGATCCGCGACGACGACAAGCCCACCGTCTTCGAGGTGGACAGAGTCGCCGTCGGTAACCTCGACCCCGCCCTGCTCGAGGCGCTGCAGCGCGCAGCATCCGATGCGGAGCGCGACGGCGTCACCTTCCGGGTGAACAGCGGATGGCGCTCGCCCGCACTCCAGGAGCGGATGCTGCAGGACGCGATCATCCAGTACGGATCCGAGAATGAGGCGCGCCGCTGGGTGGCCACCCCCGAGACCTCGGAGCACGTGACGGGCGGTGCGGTCGATCTCGGTCCCTGGTCGGCGCTCGATTGGCTCGCACAGCGCGGCTCGCGCTACGGCCTCTGCCAGATCTACGCCAACGAGTCCTGGCACTACGAGCTGCGCCCGGAGGCCGTCGACGACGGATGCCCCGAGATGCTCGCCGACCCGACCGCCGACCCGAGGACGAAGCGATGACCACTCTTCTCGCCACCGAACCCGTGACCTTCTCGCGCCTGCACGCGCCGACACTGTGTACCCTGCCCGATGCCGTCGCCGAGAACCTGAGGCGCGTGCGAGCCGTGACCGCCGTGCCGATCATGGCCGTGGTGAAGGCCGACGGCTATGGACACGGGGCCGTCACCGTCGCGAGAGCCGCGGTCGCCGCCGGCGCCGACTGGCTGGGGGTGACCGACGTCGCCGAGGCGGTCGCGCTCCGCGAGGCCGGACTCGACGTGCCGATCCTGTCGTGGTTGAACCCGTCGGGCGTCGATGCCGAAGCCACCGCCGCGCACCGCATCGACATCGCGATCGGCTCGGTCGAAGAGCTGCGCCAGCTGATCGCCGATGCCGCCGATCCGGTGCGCGTGCATCTGCATCTCGACACCGGCATGGCGCGGGGAGGGTGCCCTCTTGACGACTGGTCCGAGCTGTTCCGACTCGCGCGCTCCGGACGGGGCAGGGTCGAGGTCGTCGGGCTGATGGGTCACCTGCCACGAGCGGACGAGGCTGATCCCACGGCGAACGCGGCTGCGGTGCTGCGCATGCGGCAGGGACGCGATGCCATGCTGCGCGCCGGTCTGGGCCCTGTGCTCGTGCACCTCGCCGCGACATCCGGCGCCCTGACCGACCCCGCCACGCACTTCGGTATGGTGCGGATCGGCGCGGGTCTGGTCGGCATCGACCCCTCGGAGACGACCGCGCTGGTCGGTGCGTCGCGGTGGACGGCGCCCGTCGTGCACAGCGCTCTCGTGCCGGCGGGGACCGCCGTCGGCTACGGCGGCACCCACCTCGCCGCTCGGGAGACGCATCTGGCCGTCATCGGCGTCGGATACGCCGATGGTGTTCCGCGCGAGCTCGCGCCCGGCGCGGGGGTGGCGATCGGCGGGGTGCGGCATCCGATCGTCGGGAGGGTGTCGATGGATCAGATCGTGGTCGATACGGGCGCCGCACTGTTCCCTCGGGGTGCGGTCGCGACGGTGTTCGGACCCGACGGAGGGGCCGTGCCCTCGGTGCAGGAGTGGGCGCGGTGGGCGGGGACCATCCCGCACACGGTCGTCACCGGAATCGGGGCGCGAGTGCGCAGGAGCATCGCATGACGACGAAGGTGCTGGTCGTCGGCGGCGGGCAGAACGCCGAGCACGAGGTGTCGCTGGCGTCTGCCGCCGCGGTTGCCGCCGCGCTGCGGATGGGGGATCACGAGGTGACGTGCGTGACCATCGACCGCGACGGGATCTGGCGCGTCGACGGTCGCCCGAACGGGGGATCGCCTGCCGAGTCGCTGGCGCTGGCGCTTCCGCTGCTCACACGGACCGACGTCGTCTTCCCCGCGGTGCACGGCGCCCTGGGCGAAGACGGAGCTCTCGCGGCGCTGTGCGCGCTCGCCGGAGTGCGTGTGGTGGGTTCGGGGTTGCGGGCCGGGGCCATCGGCATGGACAAGTGGACGACGAAGCTGGTGGCGGATGCCGTCGGGCTCGGAACCGCCCGCGGTCGCCTCGTCTCGGCGGACGACATCGGCGACGTGGAGTTCGAGGGCGAGATCGTGGTGAAGCCGGTGTCGGCCGGGTCGAGCCACGGCGTGAGCCTTGTGACGCGGGAGGAGGATCTGCTCGCCGCACTGCACGAGGCCGCGCGCTTCGACCGCCGGATCCTGGTCGAGGAGGTCGTGCGGGGGCGCGAGATCGACGTGGCGGTGCTGCGTGAGAAGGGCGGCATCCGCTGGGCGGCCCCGCCCCTCGAGATCCACGCGACGGGACTGTTCGACACGGCCACGAAGTACGACGGCAGCGCGCGGTTCACGGTTCCGGCGCAGCTCGATGCGGCCGAGGTGGCCGCGCTCAAGCGGGCGGCGATCGCGGTGTTCGACGCCCTCGGCTGCGACGGGGTCGCGCGGATGGACTTCTTCCTGACCGACCGGGGTCCGGTACTGAACGAGGTGAACACCATGCCAGGTCTGACGGCTGCGTCGCAGGTGCCGCGGATGTTCGCGGCGGCGGGCGTGACCTACGTCGACCTGGTGGCGCGGCTCGTACGCGCGGCGTCGTGACGGCGTCTCCTGCGCACCGCGTCGGATGGCCCGATGTCGCGAAGGGCATCTGCATCATCCTGGTGGTGCTCTGGCATGTGGTGACCAAGCATGCGATCGATATGGCGGGCGCCGGTCCCGTGACCGACGCCTGGGCGATGCTGAACGCCCAGCTGCTGCCGTTGCGGATCCCGCTGTTCTTCCTGGTCTCCGGGATGTTCGCCGCACGGGCCGTGCTCGCCGACGACGGGCACTCCTGGCGACGACGGGCGGCACGGCTCTCGCTGCTCTACGTCGTCTGGGTGCTCATCCAGACGTTCGTGCTCGCCCTGGCGCCCGACTTCGACACGGCGCGGGCGACCGACGGGTGGGAGCTGCTCGCGCAGCTGACCATCAGCCCGACGAACCTCTGGTATCTGCTTGCGCTCGCCGTATACCTGGCGATCGGTCGGCTGACCCGCGCCCTGCCGACCGCCGTGGTGCTGTCGGTCGCCTTCGTGGTCGCGGCGGTCGCCGGGGCCGGAGTCATCCCCGATCTCGGCAACCTGTGGCAGCTGGTGCAGAACCTGTTCTTCTTCCTTGTGGGGCTGCGGCTGCGTGCGGTCGTCGAACGCTTCGCGAAGAGCGTCGGGGTGTGGCGCACGCTCGCGCTCGCGGCCGTGTACGTCGCGGCGCTGGCGCTCGTGGCAGGCCTCGCCATCCGCCTGCTGCCGGGAGTGTGGCCCGCGCTCGCGCTGATCGCGGTGGCGTTCGGGGTGTCGCTCAGCGTGCTCCTCGATCGGCGGGTGGGAGTGATCGCGCGACCGTTGCGCTGGATCGGACAGCGCACCCTGCCGATCTACGTGCTGCACATGATGCCGCTCGCGCTCATCGATGCGGGGCTGGATGCTGCGGGAGGGAGGACGACGCCGGTGCTCGAAGCCATCGGCCCTATCGTGCTGACGGCGGCCGTGATCGTGATCTGTCTGGGCGTGCATGCGCTGCTGATGCGCTGCGGGCTCGGGGTGCTGTTCGACCCCTTGCAGGCGACCGACCGCCTGGTGCCGCGACTGCGCCGATGAAGGGCCTCGACAATCGGCGGAGGACGGCGGATGCTGGAACCATGGCGGCCTTCACAGCGGACAACGCATTCAGCGGATTCAGCGTCGACGACATCGACGCGGCGGAAGAGTTCTACGGCACGGCCCTCGGGCTCGATGTCGAGCGCAACGCGATGGGCTTCCTCGATCTGCGGCTGCCGAGCGGCGGGTCGATCCTCGTCTACTCGAAGCCGAACCACACGCCGGCGAGCTTCACGATCCTGAACTTCCCGGTGGCGGATGTCGATGCCGCGGTCGACGAACTCATCGCCCGGGGTGTGGAGACCAAGATCTACAGCGACGAGGAGTTCCCCTCCGATGAGCGCGGTATCGTCCGCGGCAACGGTCGCGGCCCGGACATCGCGTGGTTCCGCGACCCGGCCGGCAATGTGCTCGCTGTCATGCAGGCCTGATTTCTGTATCTTCTTCCACTTATGTACATAAGAGGTAGAATGACATCATGAACACGATCAGCCGCAGCGTCCCGTCGAAGGATCTTCGCGACAGCTTGGCCGACGTCCTCGGTGGAGTCGCCTATGGTTCCGAGCGTGTGGGCGTCACCCGCCACGGGAAGCTCACGGCCGTCGTGATCAGCGTGGCTGACCTGGAACTGCTCGAAGAGCTCGAGGCCGCGCGCGATGCGGCCGAGTTCGCGGCGGCCAAGGCTGCAGACGATGGACAGCGTGTGTCGCTCGATGAGCTCCTCACGGAAGTTGCGTGACCACCTATCGGGTGGAGTTCACCACAGCGGCCGCCAAAGAGCTACGCAAACTCGATGCGCAGATCCGTCGACGGGTGCTCTCCGGGATCGCCGAACTCGAGCGCGAACCCCGCCCTCATGGGGTCCGCAAACTCTCCGGTTATGACAACGCGTGGCGGGTGCGCATCGGCGACTACCGCGTTCTCTACGAAGTGATCGACGACCAGGTGCTCGTGACCGTGGTGCGGGTCGCTCACCGCCGAGACGTATACGAGATCTGAACGCCGCGCTCGGGGCGGGATCGATCTGATGCGACACCCCTTGAGCATTCGACGGCGACACCTCGGGGGGTCACGCTCCCCGAGGTGTCGCCGGCGCGGGTCAGTCGAAGACCGCGTCGGGGTAGAGCTCCTCGGCGATCAGCCGCACCGCCGAGACGTTGCCGAGCGTGCCGGGGAACAGGTCGGTCGAGGGCACCGCGATCAGTCGCCCGTCGCGCACGGCGGGCATGTCGGGGAAGGTCGCTGCGAGGTACGAGCGGACAGCGGCCTCGTGCGCGGAGTCGGTCACCGCGAACACGAGTGCATCGGGTGCTTCGGCGGCGAGGGATTCCGGGGTGATCTCGGCGGCGAAGAAGTCGGCGAATGCGGGGTCGTCCGGTGTGAAGACGTTGTCGGCACCGGCGCGCTGCAGGATGTCGTACTCGATGCCGGCGCCGATCGCGGTGAGGGTCGTCCCCTCCACGAAGACCTGCGCGACGCGCGGGCGGTCCTGCCCCTCGATCGCGGCGTCGACGGTGGCGAGCTCGGCCTGGGACGACGCGATCAGGTCGTTCGCCTCCTTCTCGACGTGGAAGATCGCGCCGAGGTTGTCGAGGTCGATGAAGAGGTCGTCGACGGTGCCCTCCATGCGGCGGTCGAAGCATCCGCCGGTCGCGGTGTATGCGGCGACACCGGCGTCTGCGAGCTGCTCGATGCTGGCGAAGCCCTGCTCGGCGGTGAACTCGTAGGTGGTGGGCGAGTAGACGAAGTCGGGTTCGACGGCGAGCAGCTCCTCACGGCTCGGCGGGGCGTCTCCGCCGATGACCGGCACATCGGCCGCCAGGCCCGCGACGTCGGCCGGCAGCTTCTGGGCCGTGGCCTGCGCTTGGCCGACGAGGGAATCGGCGAGACCGAGGCGCAGCAGCAGCTCGGTCTGCGACGGGTGCAGCCCGACGACGGCGGTCGGCGTGGTCGGGATCTCGACCGTGCGGCCGCAGTTCTCGATCGTGATCGCCTCGCCGGCGGAGGCGGGTGCGGATCCGGCGGAGACGCCGCCGCCGCATCCGGTGAGGGCGATCGCGCCCAGTCCGACGGTGACGGCGGCGAGCAGACGGGTGGTTCGGGTGCGGGGTGTCATTCTTCTTCTCCTTGGTAGGGGTGTGGGTTCAGGTGTCGAGCGGATCAGCCGGCGGGCTGTCGCGGATGGAACGTCATCGCTCGCGCCCCGGTGTCGACCTCGATGGCGATGCGCGCGGTGACGTGGAAGACCTCGTCGACGAGCGCGGGGGTGAGCACGGTGTCGGGCGGACCGAAGGCGACGAGCCTGCCCTCGTCGAGCACGGCGACGTCGTCGCAGAACGCCGCGGCGATGTTGAGGTCGTGCAGGGCCGCGATCACGGTGGTGCCGAGTCCGCTCACGACGCGCATCAGGTCGAGCTGGTGCGCGATGTCGAGGTGGTTGGTCGGTTCGTCCAGCACGAGGATCTCGCCGCTCTGCGCGAGCGCACGGGCGAGCATCACGCGCTGGCGCTGACCACCCGAGAGCCGTCGCACCAGGCGGTCGCCGAGGTCGTGCACGTCGGCGGTGCGCAGGGCCTCGTCGACGATGCGCTGATCCTCCGCGGTGTCTCGGCTGAAAGGCGGGCGATGTGGCGAACGGCCCACGAGCACGGTCTCCCGCACGGTCAGATCGAACTCGGACGGGGAGTCCTGCAGCATGACCGACACGGTGCGCGCGAGTGTGCGTGGGGCCAGCTGCGACACGTCGGCGCCGTCGATCAGCACGCGTCCGGCGTGCGGACGCTGACCCGTGAAGAGCGCGCGCAGGAGCGTGGACTTGCCGCTGCCGTTGGGGCCGAGGAGTCCCACGATGCGCCCGGTGCCGACCTCGAGGTCGATGCTGTGCAGCACGGTGCGACCGCCGCGTGCGACGCTCACTTCGTCGAACAGCACGCTCATCGGTCGAACCCCGCCCGCTCGCCGCCGCTGCGCATCAGCCACAGGAAGAACGGAGCCCCGACGAACGCGGTGAGGATCCCGAGGGGGATCTCGGTCGGCATCGCGACCGTGCGGGCGAGCAGATCGGCGACCATGAGGAACAGCGCGCCGCCGAGGACCGTGATCGGCAGCATCCGCCGATGATCCGAGCCGACGAGGAGTCGGGCCATGTGCGGCACGACGAGGCCGACGAAGCCGATGCCGCCGCTCACGGCGACGATCGCACCGGTCAGGAGCGAGGCGAGCACGAGCAGCAGACCGCGCAGCCGGGTCGTGCGCACGCCCACCGCCATCGCGGATTCGTCGCCCGCGAGCAGTGCGTTCATCGACCGCGAGAGCCCGAACACGGCGATGCAGGCGATCGCGAGCGCGACCGCGGGGATCAGCAGCGACGACATGTCGGCGGCCGACACGCTGCCGAGCAGGAAGAACATCACGCTGACGACGTTCTGGGCGTCGGTGGTGAGCGTGAGGTAGCTGGTCACGGCACTCAGCAGGGCGCCGAGTGCGACACCGGCGAGGATCATCCTGGTCGGCGACAGCTCTCCGCGGATGCGCGCGAGCATGGCGACGAGGATGCAGGCGACCATAGCGCCCACGAAAGCCGCCCCGCTCATCGTGAGGCCGAGGAACGTGGCCCCGCCCGAGACGATCACCAGCACGGCGCCGACACTCGCACCGGAGGAGACGCCGAGGATGTACGGCTCGGCGAGCGGGTTGCGCACGACGGCCTGCATCATCGCCCCGGCGAGAGCGAGCCCTGCGCCCGAGAGTGCGGCCAGGAGCGATCGCGGCACCCGGAACTGCCACACGGCCTGGTCCTGCAACGGCGTGAGCGTGCCGTCGGACATCCAGGGCATGCCGGGTACCAGGTGGCCGATCACGATCTTCGCGGCGTCGAGGGGGGAGACGGCGACGGGCCCGGTGGCCGCGGAGAGCACGAGGACGAGCACGGCGAGCACGGCGATGGTCGTCACGGTAGGGCCGACCGGCAGCATCCGGCGGCCTCCGCTCCGGGCCCGGCGGCGCTCGCCGCCTCGGCGCCGGGGGAAGCGGATGCGCCGTTCGCGCCGTTCGGCGAGGGTGGCGGTCGATGCGCTCACAGGGAGGCTCCGTTCGGGGCGTCGGCGGGCATGGCGGTCGTGACGTCGGCCGCGAAGTCGAGCACGGTGAGACCGAGCGCGTGCAGGGCAGCGGATTCGTTCGCGCCGTGCCCAGCTCCGGCGGCCGTCCAGAGGCGGGCCGAGCCGCCCGCCTGCTGCAGCGCCTCGACCATCCGGTGCGTGTCTCGGGCAAGCACCCGGGTGTCCTCACCGAGCACGACACCGAGGTAGGAGGGGATCGGAGTCCCGACCGGGAGTGCTTCGGCCTGAGCGAGGGGAGAGAGGGTGCGGAGGCGAGCGCGTGATCCCGGGGTGCCGTCATCGCCGAACTCGGCTCGCCAGCGCGCCCCGAGCGGATGATCGTCCAGGGCGAGCAGGTCGAGGGGGGCGGCGGTGGTCACGAAGCCCGCGCACAGCTCCGGGTGCTCGATCGCGCACCCGGCTGCGATGACCCCGCCCAGCGAGGCCCCGGCGAGCACGAGCAGATCGGGGCGGGTGATCCCGGCCGCGATGAGCCCGCGTGCGACGTCGGCGAGGTCGGCGATCGTGCGATGCTTGCGGGCGCCGCGGCCCGCTTCACGCCAGGCCCTTCCGCGCTCGCCGCCACCGCGGAGCTGCGCGGAGGCGTAGGCGCCGCCGAAGGTGACCCATGCGGGGACGGTGGGTTCGAAGAGCGGGAGATGGGGCACGCCGAAGCCGCCGTAGCAGGTCAGGATCAGCGGCACCGGGCCCTCTGCGCCCGGCGGAGCGGTCACGTGGACGGTCAGGGTCGCGCCGTCGTCGGCGGGCAGATCGTGGCGCACGGTGGCGCCGAGGGTCTCCGCGGGAGGGGGAGCGATCGTGGCGCTCTCCTTCGGGCGCTCGACGATCCGCGGTGGAGTGAGCGGCCCTTCGACGCCCAGGTGCAGCACACCGTCGTCGAACCCGATCGCCGTCGTCGTGAGGGTGTCGGAGCCGGCCGAGTCCGCTTCGGAGCGTTCGATCTCGACGCCGTCGACCAGGTCGACGAGCACGCTGCGCCCGTCGGCGACAGCGAGCACGACGACACGGTCCCCGTGCGCTGCGACATCGACGATCTGCGCGTCGGGATCGCTCCAGCGCCAGAGCAGGCCGTGCTTCGCGTCGCCGTCGACGCCTGCACCGTCGTTCGCCACGGCATCGAGCCCGCCGTCGTGCCACACCAGCACGCCGGCGTCGAGCGGTGCGGCGCGCAGGAGCGCGGGCCACCGTCCCAGAAGGGTCCCGGTGGTCCGGTCGGTCAGCGTCGTGCCTCGGGAGCCCGAGCTCAGGGCGCGCAGTCCGCTCTTCCCGCCCGGGAACAGCCGCAGTCGCGCCTCGGACTCGAGGGGGACCGCCCGCCGCGTATCCGTCTCGAGGTCCAGGGTCACGAGCATCCGGTCGCGGCTCGCGACGACGTCGAGGCTCCGCGAGTCCGCTGCCCACACCACGGTGTCGTAGCGCAGGCGGATGTCGGGATGCAGGCGCAGCGTGCCGGCGGCGACGTCGACGATGCCGAACACGGCGTTTTCGTCGGCGGAGGGCGCCCACTCGACGGCGACGCGTCGGCGGTCGGGGGAGGGGAAGATCCGGTGCAGGTGACCATCGGGCTCGATCACGGTCGTGCCGTCGACGCGGTGGATGCCGCGGCGGGAGCGGTCGTCCGCTCTGCCCAGCGTGAACCCGCCGACCGGCAGGCCCGGGCGGCCGTGGCGCTCGGCGCGCGCGAGGGCGTCGTCGAGCAGGGATCGGTGCGCGCTCATCGCCCCACCAGGTCGTCGATGCGGTCGCCGCCACCCGCCCACAGCAGGTGTCCGCCCTCGTCGAGCGGGGTGGGCAGCTCGATCGTGGAGATGCCCTCATCGTCGAGGAGGAGGATCGTGCCGTCTCCCCCGCTGGTGACCGCGATCGTTCCGGTTCTGGGATCGATCGCGAGGGAGCGGCGCTGCGCGGGACGACCATCGACGCCGTCCCACGGCAGCTGTCCTGCGCGGGGCGGGTGTGTCATCGCCGGGATCGGAGTGATCCGCGAGACGCGCGCCTGTGCACGATCGATCACCACCACGACATCGCCGTCGGGGTGGATCACGCACACCGTCGCGATGCCCGTGGCGAGCGCGAACCGGAAGGCGAGTCCCGGTGGCAACGGCACGGAACGCGTCGCTCCCGACGCGAGGTCGATCTCGACGAAGGTGTTGGTCCACTCCGGCCACGCTCCGGGGGAGGCGGGTCCGCCGCGGACGATGCCCGTGGCTCTTCCCGTGTCACCGGCGAGGCGCAGGTAGTACGCGCGTCCGTGGACGGGCCAGGGGACGATGCCGATGGCGCGGGGCAGCCCGGCGTCGACGACGAACCGTTCGAGGCCGCGGCTCGTCGCGATGCCGACGACACCGGAGCCCGGGTCCATCACGTCGCCGTGGCCGTCTGCGGCGAGGTCGTCGAGGAGGTGTCCGCGCAGAACCGGGGCGTGGGCTCCGACGTCGAGGGCTCTCGCCAGCGGCAGCGCCTCCACCGCGCCGGGCTCGCGATGGCGGAGCACGATCGTCGGTTCTCCAGAGGCCTGATCGGGGGCGAGCACGACTCCGGGTTCGCCCGTGCGCACCCGGAAGCGCACGGAGGAGTCGGTCGTGAGGTCGACGACCGACACCAGGTCGCTCCACGCCTCCTCGTTCATCCCGAGACCGGAGGTGACGACCACGTGGCGGCCGCTCGGATCGCAGGCGAGGTGCTCGGCGGGGATGGCGATCGGGATGTGTCGCACGGCGTCCGTGTCGCCGACGACCAGCGCGCCGCCGCGGTCGTCGGCGAAGGCCCAGCGCCCGGCTGCTCCGGTGGGGAGGCGGAGGAAGCCCGCGTGCTCGGCGAGCCAGCTGTCGGCGACCGCGACACGCCGGGAGCCGTCGTGGATCTTGTAGACGACTCCGGCCCGGTGATCAGCGGCGAGGAGGGGTGTGGAGGAGGACATGTCAGCGATCCTAGTAGATATTGAGAATCATTATCATTTAGGGTCGTCAGTGTTCACACATCGTGAACCCGCCCCGCACACCGCGGGACGGACCACCTCACTGAAGGAGAACGAAATGGAAAAGCAGATCCTCGCCGAGATCGAAGAGTCCGAGCAGCTGGCGCACCTGTCGGCATCGCACTCGAACGCACTGGTCGAGAACCCCTTCGACTGATCGCGGATCCTTCCGTCGCGCTTTCGAGCGCACTCCCGTCCGGCCGGGCGTTCGCGCCCGGCCGGGCCCATCACCGAGAGAATCCATGACTTCCGAACCCCGCATCCTGCCGCTCCCCGGCTCCGGCGCCCATCTCGTCGTCGGTGCCGACGGTCGCCCCCGGATCCGCCTGCGCACCGGACGATTCGCCCTGGTCGACGCGCCGCCCGCAGAGCTGTTCGGCGCCCTCGAAAGCGACGCCGAGAGCGACGCCGCTGTCACCCTCGACCGCGTCACCCGTGAGGTGCAGGAGCGCGAGGCTGCCGACGCGCTGCGCCGGTGGCCAGTGGATCGCCGTGCTGTCTGCCTCATCGGCACCGGCCCGTTCGTAGACGAGCTGGAGCGCATGCTCGCGGGCTGGGGCGCGCAGGTCACCGTCGTGGACACCGCGTCGGAACCGGTGGACGACGCCGCCCTCGTGATCGCCTACGCCGAGGGTGCGCACGATCGTCGACGATGGGCCGCCCTCGATCTTCTTCCGCAACGCGGAATCGCCTGGCTCCGCGTCCACAGGGAGGGCGAGAGCATCCTGATCGATCCGCTCGCGATCGATGCGAGCGACCCGACCTCCAGCCAGGTGGCCACACGGCGGCTGGCGGCCAGCAGTGCGCCGGCGTCGAGCGAGGCCTGGCAGCACGCGGGTCCGCCTGCCGCCGTCCCCGTCGACGACGCGACCAGGGTGCTCGCCCTCGCCCGAACGCTGCACGTGATCCTCGCCTGGGCGCAGGGCGGTGCGGAACTCGACCGCCTGCGCACGAGCCTCTGGAAGCTGGTGCCGGCGACCGGCGCCGTCAGCGAGCACACGGTGCTCCCCTTCCCCGCGGCCCCGCGCCGGGTGCTCCGATGACCCCGCCGCGCGACGCCCGCCTCCACACCGTCGTCGCGGATGACGGCGCCCTGTTGCGCGGCTGGGCCTGGGAGCCCGCCGAGCCTCGGGGCGTGGTGATCATCCGCACGCCCTACGGGGCCTGGCGTCACGGCGACACCGCTCGCGCGTGGACCGGCCGGGGCTACCGCTGCGTGATCCACGACGTGCGCGGGCGACACTCGTCCGACGGCGAATGGCACCCCTACCTCGCGGAACGCAGCGACGGACGCGCGGTGGTCGAGGCGGTCAGGGCCGAGAACCCCGGGCTCCCCCTCGTGCTGTCCGGCGGCTCGTACGCCGCGCACACCGCGCTCGAAGCCGCCAGGGCCGCCGACGTCGACGCGCTGGTGCTCCTGGTCCCCGCGCTCGGGCTTGCCGAGACCGCCTGGGACGAGAACGGGCACCCCCACCTGCACCACCGGATCGGGTGGTGGCACCAGCACGGCCGGGGAGCGCGCTCCCAGCCGCCGCTGACCGATGAGGAGCTCGCGGCACGCGTCGCGCGGGCGACCGAGGTCGGCGTGCACCGGGCTGCCGAGGAGTGGGGCTGGTCGCGCGTGGCACTGTCCGGGTGGCGACGACTCTGGTCCGCCCCGGCCGTCGACCTGGACCGTGCGTACGGCGCGCTTCGTGCGCCGCTGCTGCTGATCCGCGGCGATCACGACTTCTTCTTCGCGGATGCCGGTCGGCTCGCTGCCGCCTGGCGAGGGCCCGTCCACCTGGTCGACGGTCCGTGGGGGCACCGGCTCGCCGCAGACATCGACGACGACGAGGTCCGCTCCCGGTTGCGCCGCGCAGGCGGCATCGGACGCGTGCTCGATTCCTGGCTCGCCGAGAACGGGCTGCCAGCGGAGGAATCGGCGCCCGTGTCCGCGCCGGCATCCACGGCGCGTGAGCAGGGTCCGCCCGTGCTCCGCCGCACCCGATCCGCCTTCGAACCCGACACCGGTCGCTGGCGATACGAGAGGACAGCATGACCGCGCACGACACCCTCGACCACGCCCCCGACCGCGCGACGCTCCCGGCCGAGGCGCTGGTCGATGCGGAGACCGGCATCATCCGTTCCGTGCGGGAGGTGCCGCACCCGGTCGGCGCCCCGCACCGATACCTGGCGCTGACGGCATCCGTCGCCGACGCGCGCATGCTGGGCGAGTGGCCCGCCGACCGGGTCTCCCTCGGTACGTCGTTCGGCGACCCCGCTCAGGCACGCATCGCCGCGATCGGCGAGGGGGTGGAACGATACTGCGGCAACTGGCTGCCCGATGTGTTCCCTCGCGACGAGCTGCGCGTCGCCACCGCGCAGGAGCTGCGCGCCGAAGGGGAGAGCGTCATCGACGAGGACGATCTCCCGCGTTTCGCCGACTGGCAGCTCACGCGCCCCGGCTTCCCCTATCAGCGGCTGCTTCCCTCGACGCCGACGCTCTGGGCGCGCTGCGAAGACCTCGACGGCGGCTCGGTGTGGATGCCGGACGCGCTCGTGCACCTGAACTGGCGGCAGTCGCGCTTCCGCTCGCTGCCGCGGACGCACCACCTGAACTATGCGGGCATCGCCACCGGGGCGGGTTTCGACGACGCCCGCGACCGCGGGGTGATCGAGGTGATCGAGCGGGATGCGCTCGAGGTGTGGTGGCACCTCGACGGGCCGACGTTCGGCATCGACCCGGCCACGGTCCCCGGTCTTCTCGACGATCTGCGAGGCAGCAGCCTGCGCGTGTGGCTGGTGGCGATGCCCTCGGAGTTCGCCCCGGCGATCGGCGCGCTCGTGCACGACGAGGAGCGCGGGCTCTACGCCGCCGGCTTCTCGGCCGCGCTCGATCCGGCACGCGCGGCGCGGAAGGCGGTGCTCGAAGCCGTGCACACCTGGATCTACACGCAGGGCTGCACGACCGCGGACGGATGGGTGTTCCGTGCGGTCGCCGAGGGGTTGATGGCGAAGGGCCTGACCCTCGACTTCCGCCCAGACGCCGACTACACGACCGCTGCGGGGTCGCAGTTCGAGAACGTGATCGACCTCGGAGCGCACGTGCAGGTGTGGCTCGATCCGACCGTGCACGATCAGGCGCGTCGATTCCGTGCGCCCGCGCAGGGGGTGCGTCCGCTGAGCACGATGAGCCCGGTGACGATGGACGAGGTGTACGAGCGCCTGCACGCTCGTGGACACCGCGTGCTCACGCGCGACCTCACGACCACCGATGTGCGCCGGACCGCCCTGCGCGTGGTGCGCTCGATCGTGACGGGGCTCGTGCCCAACGCTCCGGCGGCGTTCTCGTACCTCGGGATGCCGCGGTTCCGTGAGGCGGCGGAGGATCGCGGCTGGCGCGTGACGTGGACCGGGGCTCCGGAGGACTTCACGCTCCTCCCGGCCCCGCACATGTGAGGTCGGCCATGAGCCCATCGATCAGCGCACTCCCGGGTCTTCCCGCCCCGCTCGACGAGGCGCCGACGTCGCGCATGCCCGCGGGTGCATTGCCGCCGGGGCCGCGGACGAACGCCTGGCACCGCACCGGCGCGGTGGCGGATGAACCCCACCGGGGTGTGCGGGAGCTCGTGGATGCCCTCTGGCACCCGGGGCGGTTCCATCGGAGTGCGGACGGGCTGAGCACACGCATCCGTCAGCGTCCTGTCCCGTCGGCCGGGGCGTGCTACCCGGTGCAGACGCACCTGATCGACGGGGCCGGCACGCACTGGGCGGTCGATCACGAGGAGGGCATCTTCCGCCGTCGCGACCTCGCCGCCGATCGTGCGGACGGATGGCCATCGCCCGCCGCGCACGACGGCATCGCGCGCGTGGTGTTCACGGTGCTGCCCGGTCGGTCCTTCGGGCGCTACCGGCATCGGGCGTGGCCGCTGTGGATCGCCGATGCCGCCTACGCGGTCGCCGGCGTGCTCTTCCTGCTGGGGGTGCAGGCCGGACCGGTGGAGGTCGGCCCCTCGACCCGGCTCCGGTCTCTGCTCGGGGTGCCTCGCGCGACGGATGCCGATGCCTGGATCCGTCGCGGGCTCGCGCCGGAGATCCCGCTTGCTGCGATCGAGATCCCCCACGAGCCGGCGCCGGATCCCGCGGCTCGTCGTGCTCTCGGAGCCCGGCGCTCGCCCGCGACCGCGGAGTTCGGTGCCCGGATCGGCGGCACACCCGCGCCCGCGATCGAGCGCATCGCGAGAGCTTCCGGGCAGGCCTGGGTGCGCGGGGCGACCGAGGTCCACTCCTGGTCGGTGCCGGTCGCCGCCCCATCCGCGGTCGTCGGCGCCGCGCTCTGGAGCGCCCATCTCGACGCGGCTCGCCTCTGCTACGAGACCGCGCTCCTCGGAGACAGGGGCACCCGCCCCGTCTCCGGCTTCTCTGCGACCGGTGACCGGTGGATCCTCCATGCGCTCGCCTTCCTCGACTCTCCCGGAGGTGCACGATGATGATCGTCCCCGAGCTGTGGCGCGAGGCGCGACGGCATCCCTGGCTCCTGACGGGGAGCATCCTGCTCCTGCTCCTCGTGTTCGCCACGCACCTCCTGCAGGCGCTCGCGCTCGCCTGGTCGCTCGCGGCCTTCGTGCGCGGCGACGCAGCGGGGGCCGTGGGAGGCATCGGCGCGATACTCGCGATCGGGCTCCTGCGGATGCTGCTGACGCTCGTGCAGGGTGATGTCGCCGCCCGCCTGGGCGGAAGGGTGAGAGAAGACCTGCGGGGCGCGGCGGTCGCGGCAGTCCTCGTACCCGAACGGCTGCACGACGCCCGCCTCCGCGACGGCTCGACCCAGCTGGCACTCGGCGACGGCATCGACGGCACCGACGCCTACGTGTCGAAGTACATCCCTGCCGTGATGCAGCTCGTCGTCGGCAGCGTGGTCGCGGTGTGCCTGGTCGCAGTGCTGTCACCCCTGATCGCGCTGTGCGTCGCCGCGGGGATCCTGCTCGCGGTGCTGGGCCCTCTGCTGTGGAAGCGGATGCTCGCCCGGCGCGGATTCGAGCACTGGGACAGCTACGAGACTCTCAGCGGCGACCTGCTCGAGGCGCTCCGGGGCATGTCGACGCTGCGTGCGCTGGGCGACGTGCCGGCCACGCGGTCGCGTCTGCACACCAGGTCGGAGGCACTGCGGGCGGCCACCGAACGCGTGATGCGGTCATCGCTCGCGGAGACCGCCATCACCGACTTCGCCGTGCAGGCGGGAGTGGTGATCGCCGCCGGGCTCGCGGTCGTCTCCGTCATGACCGGGCAGCCGCCGGCCGTCGAGGTCTACGCGCTGCTGCTGCTCTCCTCGGAGGCGTTCCGTCCCGTGCGCGAGCTCTCCCGCCACTGGCACGCCGGATTCCTCGGGCTCACGGCCGTTCCGGGCCTCTCCGCGCTCGGGGCGTTCCGCCGGTCGCCCGCAGCTGCGACGGAGCGCGAGACGACACCGGCGACCTCCGCCGACGTGCTCCGCATCTCCGGGCTCTCCTACCGCTACCCCGGCGCCGATCACGATGTGCTCCGCGGCGTCGAGCTCCACGCCGAGCGCGGCCAGGTGCATGCAATCGCCGGCCCGTCCGGCGCCGGCAAGTCCACCCTCTTCGACCTCGTGCTCGGCTTCCTGCCGGCCACGGCGGGCACGGTCGAGCTCGACGGGCGTCCGCTGCACCCGAGCGACGTGGCCGTGGTCTCGCAGCGGCCGGTCCTGTTCGCCGGGACCATCAGGGAGAACGTCGATCTGTTCGACGCCGGGCAGGAGGCGCTGGAACGCGCGTGCGCGGCGGCAGGGGTGCTCGATGAGATCCGAGCGATCCCGGGAGGCTTCGACGCGATGGTGGCCGAGGCGGGGACGAGCCTGTCCGGCGGGCAGCGGCAGCGCCTCGCCCTCGCCAGGGCGCTGCTCGCCCACCGCCCCGTGCTGCTCGTGGACGAGCCGACCAGCGCCCTCGACGACCGCAGTGCCCTGACCGTGGCCGAGACGCTCGAACGCGTCGCCGCAGAGAGGATCGTGCTCATGATCAGCCACCGTCCCGAGGCCCTGGCCCGTGCCGCCGACGTGCGGGTGCTCCGCGACGGAGTGCTCGTGGAGGAGACCTCATGACCTCGTCGGCAGGCATCCTCGCCCGGTTGCTTCCGCCGCTGCGACCGGAATGGCGACGCATCGTCGGCAGCTATCTGATCGCCACCACGAGCCTGTGCGCCCTCGCGGCCATCGGGGTGCTCACCGCCCTCGGTGTGGGCGGGGCCGTCGTGCACGCGGAGTGGCCGCCGGTCGGCTGGTGGCTCGCGCTCGGCGCCCTCGTGCTGCTGCGCACGTTCCTCACCTGGCGCGAGATGGACGTCTCGCACGCCCTCGCCTACCGGGTGCTCGCCCGGTTGCGGATGGCGTTGTTCGACGCCTACGCGCGCAGCGTTCCCGGGCGCCGACGCGAGCACTCCGGGCGTGCGGCATCCGTGGCGATGACCGACATCGAGAAGCTGGAGTTCTTCTACGCGCATACGGTCGCTCAGATCGGCGCCGCGCTCACGCTGTTCGCCGGAGCGCTGGTGTGCGCGTTCCTCGTGATGCCGATGGCGGGGGTCGTGATGCTCGGTGGAGCGGCGGCGGTCGCCCTCACTGCCGGGGCCGGAGCGGGTCCTGCGCGACGGATCGGTGCGCGCGAACAGCGGGAGCGGGAGGAGCAGTCCGAACGGCTGGTCGACGCGCTCGGTGCGCTGCGCGAGATCCTCGCCTATGGCCTGCAGGATCGGGTGGTGCGCGAGGCCGTCGCGGGAACGCGGAGGTCGGCGCGCATCAGCCGCCGGCGGGAGGCCATCGCCCACCTCGTCGACGGGATGCGCGAGCTGATCCTCACCGCTGTCGTGATCGGCGTGATCGCGGCGACTCTGGCTCTCGACGGCACGGTCGGGGGCACACAGGCCGCGCTGCTGCCCGCCGTGATCGCACTCGCCGTGGCCGGAGTCGCCGCGGTCGCGGATGCCGCGCACACCGTGTCCGAGCTGCATCCGCTGATCGCCAGCGCCGCTCGCGTGGGTGCGGGGCTCGATCGCCCACCGGTGGTGTCGCCGGTGGATCGTCCGCTGCCGCTGCCCGACGGTCCGCTCGGCGTGCGCTTCGAGAAGGTGTCGTTCGCGTACGACGATCGGACCGAGGTGCTGCACGGCTGGTCGATCGACGTCGATCCCGGGGAGCACGTCGGGCTCGCGGGACCCTCCGGAGCAGGCAAGAGCACGGTCATCGCGCTCGCGGCGCGGCTGTGGGATCCCGCTGCGGGCACGGTCGCGCTCGTCGATGCCGCGGGTCTCGCGTACCCCCTCGGCCGCATCCGTGACGACGATCTCCGCCGGACCGTGGCCGTGGTGGAGCAGGATGCGCGACTCTTCCACGGCACCGTGCGCGACAACCTCGCGCGCGGCGCCGACACCCGCACCGACGAGGAGCTGCGTCGCGCGCTCACGCGGGTGGGCGCCGACGGCTGGATCACCCTCGACGACGACCTCGGCGAGCACGGGGTGCGTCTCTCCGGTGGTCAGCGTGCGCGGCTGGCACTGGCTCGTGCGCTGTGCCGGGAGCCGAGGGTGCTCATCGTCGACGAGATCACCGCGAGCCTGGATGCCGAATCGGAGCGCATCATCTCCGATGTGCTCGAGGACTTCGACGGGACAGTCATCGCCGCCTCCCACCGGCGGGAGACGCTGGGGAGATTCGGACGGGTGGTCGGTGTGGAGAGAGAAGGTGTGGAGCGCGAGGAGGCTGCGGCTACAGCCGGTCCACTCCGGTGACCGTGACGACGGCCTGACCTGCGTCGTCGGAGTCGGCGAGGTCGATCGTCGCGGTGATGCCCCAGTCGTGATCGCCGGCGGGGTCGTCGAAGATCTGCCGCGCGCTCCAGGAGGTGGCGCCCTCGGTGAGGATCAGCAGCTTCGAGCTGCGGGCATCGCCACCGGTGAGGATCTCGTCGTGGTCGGCGAAGTACCCGTCGAGGGCATCGGACCAGGCGTCGGCACCGAAGCCCGGATCGAGCTCGGCCAGCGCGTCCACGTCTTCCCTCGCGGCGAGCTGCACGCGGCGGAACAGCTCGTTGCGCACCAGGATGCGGAACGCGCGGATGTTGCTCGTGAGGCGCTTGGGCGCGGGCGGGACGATCGGCTCGTCGGGCGCGTGCGGATCGAAGCGCCCGTTGTCGACGCCGGCGATCAGCTCCTCCCACTCGTCGAGCAGGCTGGAGTCGACCTGTCGCACGAGCTCGCCGAGCCATTCGATCAGGTCGCGCAGATCCTCGTCCTTGAACTCCTCCGGGATGGTCTGCGAGGCCGCCCGGTAGGCGTCGGAAAGGTAGCGCAGCACCACGCCCTCGGAGCGCGCGATCTTGTAGTACGCGACATATTCCCCGAACGACATGGCGCGCTCGTACATGTCGCGCACGACCGACTTGGGGTGCAGCTCGAAGTCGCGGATCCAGGGCTGCGCCGCGCTGAAGGTCTCGAAGGCCGCGGTCAGCAGCTCGTCGAGCGGTTTCGGGTAGGTGATCTGCTCGAGCAGCTCCATGCGCTCGTCGTACTCGATGCCCTCGGCCTTCATCGCCGCGACCGCTTCGCCGCGGGCCTGGAACTCCTGCTGGCTCAGCACCGCGCGCGGATCATCGAGCGTCGACTCCACGATCGAGATCATGTCGAGCGCATACGAACCGGTACCAGTGCCGGCGGAGGGATCGGGGTCGAGCAGCTCGAAGGCGGCCAGGGCGAACGGCGACAGCGGCTGGTTGAGGGCGAAGTTCGGCTGCAGATCGACCGTGAGGCGGACGTCTCCCTCCGGGGTCTTCTCGACGATGCCCGATTCGCGGAGCGTGCGGTAGATGCCGATGGCCCTGATCGCGAGCTCGCGTTGGCGCTTCCGCGGCTCATGGTTGTCGTATACCAGCGCACGCATATTCGCGAACACGTCACCGCCACGGGCGATCACGTTGAGCATCATCGCGCTCGTGATCTGCATGTGCGACGCCAACGTCTCCGGCACGGCGTCGATGAGCTTTCGGAAGGAGGGCTCTCCCCACGACACGAATCCGTCCGGCGCCTTCTTGCGGACGATCTTGCGCTTCTTCTTCGGGTCGTCGCCGGCCTTCTTCACGGCCGCGACGTTCTCGCTCTCGTGCTCGGGCGCCTGTGCGACCACCGTGCCGGCGGTGTCGTAGCCCGCACGTCCTGCGCGGCCGGCGATCTGATGGAACTCGCGGGCGTTCAGCTGCCGCATCCTGGTGCCGTCGAACTTCGTGAGCGCGGTGAGCAGCACGGTGCGGATCGGCACGTTGATGCCCACGCCGAGGGTGTCGGTGCCGCAGATCACACGCAGCAGTCCGCGCTGGGCGAGCTGCTCGACCAGTCGCCGGTACTTCGGCAGCATGCCGGCGTGGTGCACGCCGATCCCCGCGCGCAGGAAGCGGGAGAGGGTCTTACCGAACGCGGTCGTGAAGCGGAACTCGGCGATCAGCGCCGCGATCTCGTCACGCTGCTCGCGGGTGGCGACCTTCGTGCTGGAGAGCGCCTGGGCCCGCTCCATCGCCGCGGCCTGCGAGAAGTGCACGACGTAGATCGGCGCCTGCCCCGTGCTCAGCAGATCATCGATGGTCTCGTGGATCGGCGTCGTCTCATAGAAGAAGTGCAGGGGGACGGGACGCTCGACACCGGTCACGGTCGCCGTCTCGCGACCGGTGCGCCGGGTGAGGTCGGCCGCGAGCTCCGTCACGTCACCGAGAGTCGCCGACATCAGGATGAACTGTGCCTGCGGCAGCTCGAGCAGGGGCACCTGCCATGCCCAGCCGCGGTCGGGGTCGGCGTAGAAGTGGAACTCGTCCATCACGACCTGACCGACATCGGCATCGGTGCCCTGGCGCAGCGAGAGGTTCGCGAGGATCTCTGCCGTGCAGCAGATGATCGGGGCATCGGCGTTCACGGAGGAGTCGCCCGTGACCATGCCGACGTTCTCCGCGCCGAACACGTCGACCAGTGCGAAGAACTTCTCGCTCACGAGCGCCTTGATCGGCGCGGTGTAGTAGCTGCGGCGTCCGGCGACGAGGGCGCTGAAGTGCGCGCCGATCGCGACGAGCGACTTCCCCGTGCCGGTGGGGGTCGAGAGGATCAGGTTGTTGCCGGAGACGATCTCGATGACCGCCTCGTCCTGCGCCGGGTAGAGGCTGATGCCGGTGGACTCCGCCCATTCGACGAACGCGAGGTAGACGGCATCCGGATCCGCGGCGTCCGGAACGAGGGCGGGATCGAGCCGCGGAGTGGAAGTCATGGTCCCTCGATCATCCCATCCGCCCGCGACGGTCGCGCCCGGGGCATTCTGAGCCGGTATATTCGCGCGGCTTTCGTAGGTGGCGCCACTCTCCCCGTGGCATCATCGACGGACCACGGAGCGGTGACCGCACCGCCCAGGGGGGACGACGATGCCCGACCAGATCTTCACGTTCGCAGCACTCGCACTGTACTTCGCGGGGATGCTGCTCATCGGCTGGATCGCCTTCCGGCGAACCGGCGATCACGAGGACTACATGCTCGGCGGTCGGAACCTCCCGCCGTGGGTGGCCGCGCTCAGTGCCGGCGCCTCCGACATGTCGGGCTGGCTCGTGATGGGTCTCCCGGGGGCGATCTACGTGTCCGGTCTCATCGAGGCGTGGATCGCGATCGGCCTCACGATCGGCGCCTACCTGAACTGGCTGCTCGTCGCGCCCCGTCTTCGCGCATGCACGCAGGTGTCGCGCAACTCCATCACGGTGCCGAGCTTCTTCGAGAATCGGCTCCGCGACACGACGCGACTGCTCCGCGTGGTGTCCGGCGTCGTCATCCTCGTGTTCTTCACCCTCTACATCTCCTCGGGCATGGTGGCCGGCGGCGTCTTCTTCGAGAGCTCGTTCGACGGCGACTATCTCACCGGCATGCTGCTGGTGACAGGTGTCACCCTCGCGTACACGCTCTTCGGCGGGTTCCTCGGAGCGTCGCTGACCGACGTCGTGCAGGGACTCATGATGGTGATCGCGCTGATCGTGATCCCCGTGGCGGCGATCGTCGCCATCGGTGGATTGGCCGAGACGGGCGCGCTGATCAACGAGGTCGCGCCGGACCACCTCTCGATGCTCTCCGGGACGGCCCTCACCGGCGGCACCGTCCTCGCCATCGTCTCCTCCCTCGCCTGGGGCCTCGGGTACTTCGGACAGCCGCACATCATCGTGAGGTTCATGGCTCTGCGCTCGCCGCAGGAGGCGAAGAGCGCCCGACGCATCGGCATCTCCTGGATGGTCGTCTCCCTCGGGGGCGCTGTGCTGTCGGGTCTCGTGGGCCTCGCCTACATCGCCAAGACGGGCATCGACCTCGCCAACCCCGAGACCGTCGTGCTTCTCATGTCGCAGACGCTGCTGCATCCGTTCGTCGCCGGCCTGGTGCTCGCGGCCGTGCTCGCCGCGATCATGAGCACGATCTCCAGCCAGCTGATCGTCTGCTCCTCGGCGCTCGTCGAAGACCTGTACGGCGTGTTCCGGCGCACGCCGCCCTCGCAGAAGACCCTCATGCTGATGGGGCGACTCGGGGTCCTCGGCGTCGCGATCATCGCGGCGGTGCTGGCGATCACGCCGAACGACACGATCCTCGGACTCGTGTCGTTCGCGTGGGCGGGATTCGGCGCCGCATTCGGGCCCGTCATCCTGCTCAGCCTCTACTGGCGCAAGCTCACCAACTGGGGTGCGCTGGCAGGCATGTTCGTCGGTGCCGCGACGGTGTTCATCTGGAAGGCGCTCGACACCGGGCTCTACGAACTGCTTCCCGCCTTCGTGTTCGCCCTGATCGCGGCGGTCGGTGTGAGCCTGGTCACCTACCGGCACGACGATGAGATCCAGCAGGAGTTCACCGACACCGGCGTCATGTTGGCGCTGCCCCGCCCGCACGCCGTCGGCGACACCCCGTAGCTTCCGTGCGGGGGCGGCGGCCCGCCGAGCTACGCGGTCGCGGCGCGCAGGGCGATGCGGATCATGTCGCCGAAGGTCTGCTCGCGCTCCTGAGCGGTGGTCTCCTCGCCGGTGACGATGTGGTCGCTGACCGTGCAGATCGCGAGAGCCCGCCTGCCGTAGTACGCCGCGAGCGTGTAGAGGCCGGCGGCCTCCATCTCGACGCCCAGGATGCCGTGCTGCACGAACGGCTCCGTGAGCTCGGGGCGGGTGCTGTAGAACTGGTCGCTCGAGAACAGCTGCCCCACGTGCACGGCCGATTCCAGGGGCTCGGTCTCACTCGCCTCGACCGCGGCGCGCAGCAGCGAGAAGTCGGCGACGGGTGCGAAGTCGAGGCCATGGAAGCGCACCCGGTTGATGCCGGAGTCCGTGCTGGCGCCGTTCGCGATGATGATGTCGCGGATCTTCACCTTCTCGGTCAGTGCGCCGCACGAGCCGACGCGAACGATCGTCTGCACCCCGTAGGCGTCGAACAGCTCGTTCGCGTAGATCGCCATCGACGGCTGCCCCATGCCGGAGCCCTGCACCGAGACGCGGTGCCCCTCCCAGGTGCCTGTGAAGCCCAGCATGCCCCGCGTCTGGGAGTACAGCTCGGCATCGTCGAGGAAGGTCTCGGCGATCCACTTCGCCCGCAGCGGGTCGCCGGGGAACAGGACGATGGGGGCGATCTGACCGGGTTCTGCGGCGATGTGGGTGCTCATGGCCTCAGCGTAGTCAGCCTCATCCCGGTGCACCCGCGAGCCCGAGCGCGGTGATGAGCTCGTAGGCGGCCGAACGGGCCTGCACGATGACGGTCCCCACCTGCACCCCCTTCGCCGACACCGACAGGAGCAGCTGACCGTAGGGGGCGAGGATGAAGCTGAGCAGCGACAGCTGACTCTGCCCGATCGACACCGAGACCACGGCGGAAAGGCTCGGTTCCGTTCCCTGCGAGATGATCTCGGCCTCGGCCCTGGCGACGGCGAACAGCGAGCCGTTCATGGCGGCCAGGCGGTCGCCGGTCTCCCCGAGGGTGCCGACCGACGCGATGTGCAGGCCGTCGGCGGTCGAGAGGACCGCCGTCGTCAGCTCGGGGAATCGCTCCTCGAGGTGACGCAGCCGGGTGAGCGCCGCCTGGCTCACCACGCCGGACCAGAGCGCCCAGTTCGCGGCGAGGTCAGGATGCATGAGCACGGCGTCCTGCGTCGATGCCGGGTCTATCGTCGGAGCGGGGCCATCCGCTCGGGTGGAGGCGTTCATGACTCCTCTTCCGGGAGGTCCAGTGCCGCGCAGGCCGCCCGCATGACGCTCTCGCGGTCGCGGGCGTCCGTCGCGAGAACTCGCGTGGGCGGTATCCCGTATCGCTCCAGGCTCTCGGTGAGCGCGGCGCGCACGGTGTCGATCGCGTCGTCGGTGCAACGGGTCACGGCGATCGCCAGCCGATGGTGGTCGCCGGTGAAGCGCGGCAGCCAGTCGTCGGCGTCGTCGGCGATGCTCTCGCTGTCGGCGCGCAACCACAGCAGGATGCGCGTGTCGGACGAGGAGGAGCTCTGCCGTGCGTGGGCGAAGCGGTCCTGTCCGGGGAACCCGATGAGGGCCACCGAGATCTCGTCCGTGGGCTTCCAAGCTCCGTAGTCGAGTCCGACCGTGGTGGTCTTCTTTCCCGCGTCGCCGTACTCCGCGGAGCCCGCCGAGATGGGAACGTCGGTGTCCACGGGCGCGACGTCGCTCAGTGCGCGCACCGCTGTGGTCTTGCCGGCGCCGACCGGCCCGGCGAAGACGAGCCGCAAGCGCGTCGGCAGGCTCACGCGACGCCAGCGCGCGCGCCTCGTCGGAAGATCCGACAGGGTTGCGCGCACCCACGACTCGCTCCCGGGGCTGTCGGCTCCGACGGCCCCGCCGCTCAAGCGTTCAAGGCCGCCACGTGGCGGTTCACGGCGGAGCGGAGGAGGGCGAGGTTCGTCGCCTGGCGGTCGGCTGCGAGGTAGATGAAGGTATCGCCCTCGATCATCTTGATCAGGTGCAGCTGGGTGTCGAGCGTCAGCAGCATGTCTTCGAGGGTGGCCTCGAGGCGGAGAGCGTCGATCGTCTTCCGCTTGTTCTTGACCATCTCGCTGTTGTACGCACTGGCGACGTCGAGGTCGAAGTCCGGTCGGACCGAGTGCGATGCGAGCGGCAGGCCGGACTCGACGTCGACGACGGATGCGCCGATGAAGCCGTTGATGTCGCTCGCGATGTCGGCGATGAGTGCGTTCAGTTGATCTTGCGTAGCCATGATGATGCGTCCCCAGTTCCGCCCGCAGGTGCCGGCGACCGCACCTTGCGATCGCCCCCAGTGCACATGCGAGTGGATAAAGTGTATAACGTTACCGACTGTGCGAGGCGACACGTTGCGGACACGCCAGGTCCGAGGCTCTTCCCTCCGGCGCTCAGCCCTCGCGGCGCCGGACGATCTCGCCGATCCAGAGCGGTGCGAACGGCGAGGTGCACCCGGGTGCGGTCGGGTAGTCGGCGAGCACCTGCAGGCGTTCGCCGATCGCCAGCGCCCTGGCACGATACCCGGGGTGGAAGATGCCGATGTTCGCGAGGGTCTCGTTCATCGCCCACTGCAGCCGTGCGGGCGCATCCTTCATGTCCCGCTCGATCAGGTCGAGCAGGTGCGGCAGGTCCAGACCGTCGGAGTCCTTCGTCACGCGCACGGTCGTGAGAGACCAGGCCGCGGCGGCCACGGTCGGGTCGGCGTCGTCGAACCAGCGCAGCCGCAGCTCCTCGGCGAGCGGCGTCTTCTTGGCGACGTAGTTGACGAACCAGTCGTTGACCTTGGGCGGGCATGTCTCGCGCAGCATGGCATCGAGCTCGTCGGCGGTGAAGTCGCGCGGGCGGCAGATCAGCAGAGCCAGCAGTCGCGCGGGCGTCTCGCCGGTGGCCCACAGCTCCTGCGCGAGGGGCTGGTCGGTCTTGATCCGCTTCGCCAGTGCGCGCATCCGGCTGAGGTTGATGCCGTGGTCGTCGCCGCGCTTCTCGTTGGCGGCGCGCATCTTCGGGTCTTCCAGAGCGGCGAGTTCCCCGAGGGCTTCCGCGACGGTCATGTCGGACATGCCTCCAGGGTAAGCGGGGTCAGTCCTCGTCGAGCAGCTCTCCCCTGATCCGGCGCAGATCTTCCATGAGCGAGCCGATCAGGATCCAGTGCTGTGACGAGGGCGGACGGATCACGAGGGGAGCGGTGAGCGCGGGGATCGCCGAGGTCATGGTGTCGGGCTCCGGCGAGGCATCGGCGATCTGCACCGCCAAGCGCACATCGTGCCCGGCTCGCCGCAGCTGCTCGGCGATCGCGGCGACGGCGGGTTCCTCGCCGATCTCATCGTCGTAGTGGTCGAAGTAGGCGCGGGTCATGCCGATCGTCTGGGTCACGATGGGCGAGAGCCGGTCGAGCAGCGCACGCATCTCCCGCAGATCGGCTCGGTGGGTCGAGCGGCGCGGGTTCAGGGTGAGCGACTCCTCCCCGGCGGCGATCGATGCCTCTGCGGCCTCCTTCATCGGCCGCAGCAGCCGCACCTCCAGCATCAGCTCCTGCAGCCTCGCCGGCGTCTGCGGCTCGGGCAGCGCGTCGGCCAGGCGGTCGAGGCTGGCGGCGAGCTCGCGGCCGAGCAGTCCCACATCTCGGCGAGCCGGTGCCACCAGAACCGGAGGCACGATCAGGGCGTTCACCACGATGCCGATCGCGACCCCGATCAGCGTCTCCACGATGCGTGCGAACGCGTACTCGGGACTCGACGACCCCAGCGCCAGCACCAGCATCGCCGAGATCGCCACCTGGTTGCCCGTGCCCGGCGAGGCACGGAAGATCCACGCCACCAGCATCGCGACGACGATCGCGAGCAACACGATCCAGCTCGGCGAGCCGAACAGCAGTCCCAGTCCGACGGCGATCACGACACCGGCGATCACTCCGATGCTGCGCTCGAGCGCCTTCGACAGCGACTGGTTCACGCTGGGCTGCACCACCAGCAGCGCGGCGATCGCGGCGAAGACCGGCAGCTGCGCGGGGAACACCCATCCGGCGATCAGCCACGCGGCGATCGTCGCCGCGGCCGACTTCACGACCTGCAGCAGCGGGGAGCGCTGGGAGGCGCGGATCGCGGCGGGGATGCGCATGCCCTCCACGGTAGTCGTGACGTCCTGTGCCCGTGGCTCTTGCGTCGCAGGGAGATGCGGGGTTACGCTCTGCCTAACTAATAGTCGTTAGGTAGATGATGACCAGAGCAACGATCCTCGCGGAGGCCCGCACGATCTTCGCGCGTCAGGGGTACGCCGAGACGAGCCTGCGCGAGATCGCCGAGGCCGTCGGGATCAAGACGCCCTCCCTCTACGCGCACTTCCCCAGCAAGGAGGCGCTGTACGCCGAGGTGTACGCCGGGGTCTCGGTCGATCACACCGCGTTCTTCGACGAGCTCCTCAGGAACAGCTCCGAGTTGGAGCCGCTCGCGCGCCTGCACCACATCCTCGGGGGCATCGAGGCGTACTACCGCGACCGACCCGACCTCGCGGAGTTCAGCCTCAGGGCCGCTGTCACCGAGTACGGTCCCGGTGGCGAGCAGCTGCGACAGATCTTCCTCGATTCGGAGTCGACCCTCGCGGCCGCCGTGCGCCAGACCTATGAAGACGGTGTCGCGGCAGGCACCTTCGCCGCCGGTGACGCCGACGGCTTCACGGCTCTGGTGTTCGTGGTTATGGACGGCCTCTTCCTCCAGCTCACCCACTACACGCCCGAGATCTACCGCGAGCGCTTCGATCAAGCCTGGCGACACCTCTCCACGATCCTGTCCCGATGAATCCCGCCGCACCGATGCGGCGGACACCATCACCCCTCGTCGGCACGGAGCCACGAACTCCGACCCGGCATCGCACGACCCGGCCGCACAGACAGGCCGCCCCCGACCCGCCCTGCGAGTCGTCCGCATTCCGGGAACCCGAATCCCCGCCGACGACTCGCAGGGCCACTTCTCAAGGAAAAGATGATGACCACCACCGACTATGAGCACGGCGTCGTGCCGCAGGACCAGCGCAAGAGCTGGCTGTCGATCGCCACCGTGTGGATCGCGATCGGCATCGACCTCTCCGGGGCGTTCCTCGGCGTCTCTCTCGCTTCCGGCATGGCCTTCTGGCCGGCGATCGGCGCGACGATGCTCGGATCTCTGCTGCTCGGACTGCTCGCGATGGCCTGCGCCTACGTCGGCGCCGCCACCGGGCTCTCCACCGCCATGATCTCCCGCGCCGTGTTCGGCCGCATCGGCGGCGCGATCCTCGCCCTGGCGATCGCCGTGAGTCTGGTCGGCTGGTACGCCGTGCAGGCCGGATTCTTCGGCGCGAACGCGCAGATCGCGTTCGCCGAGTTCACCGGCATCGACGTGCCGGTGCAGGTGTTCACCGCGATCGGCGGCGTGCTCATGGCGATCACCGCGTTCTGGGGCTACCGCTCCATCAACCGTCTCAGCACCCTCGCGGTGCCGCTGCTGCTTCTGCTGCTGATCGTCGGCGTCATCGTCGCCTTCACGGTGAACGGTGCGGCGGGCCTCCAGGCCCCGGTCGAGGCGACCTTCACCTTCGGCGGTGCGGTGTCTCTCGTCATGGGCATCTTCATCCTCGGCGTCGTGCTCGCCCCCGACATGGCGCGGTGGGCGAAGACCCCGAAACAGGCCATGATCGCCGGTTTCGTGGGGTTCTTCTTCGGCAACTCGATCATCCTGGTCGTCGCGATCCTGCTCGCCCGCATCATGGACGGCACCGAGCTGATGGCGATCTTCTTCGCACTCGGCCTCGGCGGTGTCGCCGTGATCGTGCTGATCCTCGCGCAGTGGACCACGAACACGACCAACCTCTACTCGGCCGGACTCTCGTTCGCGTCGATCAGCGAGCGGCTGAGCCGTCGCACCGTCACGATCGTGCTCGGCGCCATCGGCATCATCGTCGGGGTGATCGGCGCTGCCGACTACTTCGTGCAGTTCATCCTCGTCATCGGCACGATCATCGCCCCCTACGGCGGCGTGTACCTGGCGTCGTTCTTCACGGGTCGAAAGACGGCGCGCTGGGCGCACGGCGCCACCGTGCCGCTGGTCGACGGCTGGTCCATCGCGGCCTGGGTGGTCGGGATCTTCGTGGCCGTCGCGACGACGAATCCGGCGGATGGCCCCGGCTTCGGCTGGTTCACCCTCACGTCGATCTCGGCTCTCGACGGACTCCTCGTGGGCTTCGTCGCGTATCTCGTGCTGCTGCCGCTGCGTCGTCGCGTGACGTCGGCGTCGGCCCCCGTCACGGATGAGGTGAGCGCATGAGCGCTGTCGTCACGACGCCTGTGATCACGGAAGCCGACATCGACGAGATCGCCCTCGGTGCCGCCGTGCTCGGCACCGGAGGAGGCGGCGACCCGCATGTCGGCTCCCTGATCGCCAAGCGACTCATCCGCCTGCACGGGCCGGTCCCGCTGATCGCCGTCGACGACCTGAGCGATGACGACTTCGTCATCCCGATCGGAGGGATCGGCGCCCCCTCCGTGAGCGTAGAGCGCATCCAGGCCGAGTCCGAGCTGCTCGCGGCCCTGCACGCTATCGAGCGCGCCGTGGGTCGCAAAGCGACAGCGGTGATGCCGATCGAGGTCGGCGGCGGCAATTCGATGATCCCGATCGCGGCTGCGGCCCTCGCTGGCCTCCCGGTGGTCGACGGGGATGCGATGGGTCGGGCGTTCCCCGAGGCGCAGATGGTCACCTTCCACCTGGCCGGCTACGGACCCGGCACGACCGTGCTGGTCGACCATCACGGCAATGAGGTGGTGAGCCGCCCGATCGACGGCGGATGGTCGGAGCGCATCGCGCGGGCCGTCACCGTCGAGATGGGCGGAGGGGCGACCATGATCGACTACGCGTACGGCGGCGACGTCGTGCGCGAGTGCGCGATCCCCGGCACCCTCGGACTCGCTCAGCGCATCGGGCGCATCCTGCGGGGCCGGGATACCGCCGGACGCGAGCTCCGCGACGATGAGCGCATCGACGCCCTGTGCGCCGACCTCGACGCCGTGCGGCTGTTCGACGGCAAGGTCGCCGATCTGCAGCGCGCCGTGGACGGTGGATTCACGCGCGGCGCGGCCGAGCTGGTCGGTGTCGGCGTCGACCGGGGGAGCGCGTTCCGGCTCGATTTCCAGAACGAGATGCTGCTCGGACGCCGCGACGGCGTGCTCGCGGCCGTGACCCCCGATCTGATCGCCGTGCTCGACCTGGCGACGGGCATGCCGATCACGACCGAGTCCCTCCGGTACGGCGCGCGGGTCGCGGTGATCGCGATCCCCTGCCACGACAAGTGGCGCACGCCCATCGGGCTGGAGACCGCCGGACCCGCCCACTTCGGGTACGACGTGGAGTGGGTTCCGGTCGAAGACATCGCGCAGCGCTCCGGTGCGCGCACGACGGATGAGGAGGCCGCGTGATGGCCGGCAGGTATCGCATCGGCATCGACGTCGGCGGCACGAACACCGACGCCGTCATCCTCGACGAGCGGCTCGACGTCGTCGCTTCGGTCAAGCGGCCCACCACGGCCGACACCGGCGACGGCGTGGCCGCGGCGATCGACGCGGTGCTCGCGGCGTCCGGCGTCGACGCCGCCCTGATCGGGCACGCCATGCTCGGCACCACCCACTGCACCAACGCGATCGTCGAGCGCCGCGGGCTCGGCCGCGTCGGTATCCTCCGACTCGGTGCACCGGCCACCACCGCCGTCCCCCCGCTGGAGGGGTGGCCGGACGATCTGCGTGCGGCGATCGGTGAGCACGCGCAGCTGCTGGCCGGCGGCTTCGAAGTCGACGGCCGGGTGCTCTCGCCGATCGATGAGGATGCCGTGCGCGAGGCCTGTGCACGGATGCGCGGCGAGGTCGACGCGGTCGCCGTCGTGGGGGTGTTCGCCCCGATCGACGAGAGCCAGGAGGAGCGGGTCGCCGCCATCGTCGCGGAGGAGCTGGGTGTTCCCGTGTCGCGGTCGGCGCGCATCGGCTCGCTCGGCCTGCTCGAGCGCGAGAACGCGACCGTGCTGAACGCGGCGCTGATGCAGACGCTCCGGCAGATGGCCGCAGGCTTCGTGGCGGCCCTGCGCGAGCGCGGCATCCCCGCCAGGCCCTACTTCGGCCAGAACGACGGCACCCTCATGCAGCTCGAGTACGCGCTCGAGTTCCCGGTGCTGACGATCGGGTGCGGGCCCACGAACTCCATCCGTGGCGCCGCGCACCTCTCCGGGGCGACGGATGCCCTGGTGGTCGACATCGGCGGCACCACGACCGACATCGGCGTGCTCGTCGACGGGTTCCCGCGCCAGTCGGCCCACGCGGTCGAGATTGGCGGCATCCGCACCAACTTCCGCATGCCCGACGTGCTGTCGGTCGGACTCGGCGGTGGCACGATCATCCGCGAGACCGAGGCGGGCACGACGGTCGGCCCCGACAGCGTCGGCTATCGGCTTCCTCAGGAGGGCCTGGCCTTCGGAGGGGACACCCTCACGGCCACCGACATCGCCCTCGCGGTCGGCGGGGCCGAGATCGACGGTCTCGAGGCTCCCGCGGTTCCTGAGACGGTCGGCGCCGCGGCCTGGAGTGCGATGCGCGAGATCCTCGAGGACTCGATCGACCGGATGAAGCCGAACGCCGCACCGGTCCCGGTCATCCTGGTCGGGGGTGGCGGCATCATCGCTCCGACCGAGCTCGACGGGGTCGCCGAACTGATCCGCCCCGACCACTTCGGCGCGGCGAACGCAGTGGGCGCGGCCCTCGGCGAGGTCGCCGGGCAGGTCGAGAAGATCTACCGGGTCGACCCGTCCGACCAACGGGCCTCGCGCGCAGATGCCGCCGCCGAGGCGACCGAGCGCGCGCGGCTCGCGGGCGCGGACCCGGCGACGATCGAGGTCGTCGCGGTGGAGGAGCTGCCGGTGGCGTACTCCGACGGCACCGCCGTGCTCATCCGTGCCAGAGCGGTCGGTCGCCTGGCGGCCTGAGACGAGCTGCGCCGGCGCGCGTTGTACGATCGCGGCATGACGAAGAGCACGTTCAAGCCGGGTGACGACGTCGTCACTCCTCGTTCACGGGGAAAGATCATCGACGTCCGCGCCACACCGTCGGGGCAGTTCATCTTCGGTATCGAGGAGGAGACGGGGGAAGTCACCTACTTCACCCCCAAGGCTCTGCAGCACGCCTGAGGAACTCCTCCGCTCCTCGGGAAGCGGTGAACCGCCGGATGCGGTGAGCGGGGCTTCCGCCCGTCACAGGTGCGTGCTTGCATGGGGCGCATGGAGCAGGACGCGAAGCTGCGCGGCGAGACGAAGGCGGTCTGGGCGACGGTCATCTGCTTCGGGGTCGGCACGGCGGTCGCCGTGCTCATCCTGGCCGGTGACGCGCGCCCGCTCACGGGGAAGGGCGCACTCGCGATGCCGACCGCCGTCATCGCGGGCGTGATCGCCTCCGCCGCGTTCCTCGCGAGCACGCTGATGCACCGCCGCGGGGAGACGAGTGCGATGCCGCGCTGGCAGGCGGTGATCTCCGACCTCTCGACGGGCGCCCTCACCGTGGCGTTCGGCGCCGTCACGATGATGGGAGTGCTGCTCGCCTCCGAGGTGTTGGCTGCCGGTCTCCAAGGGCTGCAGCTCGCGGCGCTCGGCGGAGGGCTCCTGACGGGGGTGGTCTCGGCTGTCGGTGGGCGCTTCGCGTTCGGAGCCGGTGTCGGCCTGCGCACAGCCGACCTCGCCGCGCTGCTGTTCGGCTTCCTCGTGATCGGCACGCTGTTCGCCATGGTGACCGCGGACGACCCGCGCTGGTGGGAGCAGAACTTCTCGCAGCTGGGCTCCGGGTCGTGGGCGTTCAACGGCACCCTCGTCGTGGCAGGTCTGCTCGTCGCGACCGTCGGTTCGTACATCGGGCGCGACCTGCACCGTCTGCGCGGCGACGGGTTCCTCTCCCGCATCGCCGTCGTCGTCGCGCTGTGGGCGGCGACCGGCGTCGCGCTCGCCGCGGTCGGGCTGCTGCCGCTGAACCGGGTGCCGATCCCGCATGACATCGCCGCCTTCGCGACGCTCGTGCTGTTCGCCGTGGCGGCCGCGACCACCGTGACCTCGATTCCCGGGCACCCTCGTGCGCTCCTGGTCACCTCGGTCGGCGTCGGGCTGCTCCTCGTGCTCGCGCTCGTGCTGTGGATCCCGCTCGGCCTGTACTCGGCCACAGCGGTCGAGGCGATCGTCGTGGGGCTCGGACTGCTGTGGATGGCGACGCTCGTCCGCGTGCTCGCGATCGTCGCACCTGAGGGGTCCCGTCCCTCGGCGCGCCCGTCGCTGAGGCGCGCCCGGCATCCTTCGGGCGGGCCATCGGAAAGTCGGGGGAGCGCTCGCGGGGATGGCGTGGTACGGTAGGCAACGTGCCTCTTCCCGGAGGCGTCATTCATCACCGGCCCGCGAACGCTTGCTGCGACGTGTGTGGCCCGACATCTGGATCCGAATTCTGCGCCGATTGGTTCGGCACGGATCCCCTGAAAACTTCGCCCCTTCCGTTCGGAGGGAGGCTCACTCGTATCCTCCGGTTCTTCCGGTGCGATGCACAAGCCGTGTAAAACAGCGGCTAGATCAACAGAAAGTAGAAACACATGGCCACTGGCACTGTGAAATGGTTCAACGCGGAAAAGGGCTTCGGCTTCATCGCTCCCGATGACGGCTCGGACGACCTCTTCGCCCACTACTCGGCTATCGCCGGCTCCGGTTTCAAGGAGCTCCGCGAGAACCAGAAGGTCGAATTCGACGCTGAGCGTGGCCCCAAGGGCATGCAGGCGGCGAACATCCGCGCTCTCTGAGCGCGCGCTGACTTCCTGAAACCGGTCGGATCCTCACGGATCCGGCCGGTTTTTTCGTGCCTCCGTCGTCGGAACCTCGGGAAGATCCGGGGTGAGGTTCACCTAACCTCCGTGTTAGATTAGGCCAGGCTTACCAAAGGCTGGGCGCTTCATCCGCGCCGCCCCCTCACCCCGAACCCGAAGGGAACGCCTGTGCGCACCTCTCGAATCCTCGCCATCGGCGCGGCCGCCGCGCTCGCCATCGGCCTCTCCGCCTGTGCGTCCTCCGCGCCGGAGTCGACCTCGACCACCGGCGGCAACCCCGCATCCGACGACGCCTTCCCCGTCACCGTAGAGCACGTCTACGGCGAGACCACGATCACCGAGAAGCCCGAGCGCGTCGCTACCGTCGCGTGGGCGAACCACGAGGTGCCGCTGGCCCTGGGCATCGTTCCGGTCGGCATGAGCAAGGCGTCGTGGGGTGACGACGACGACAACGGCGTGCTGCCCTGGGTCGAGGAGAAGCTCGATGAGCTGGGCGCCGAGACGCCGGTGCTGTTCGACGAGACCGACGGCATCGACTATGAAGCCGTCGCCGACACCGAGCCCGACGTGATCCTCGCCGCCTACTCCGGCCTCACGCAGGAGGAGTACGACACCCTCTCCAAGATCGCTCCGGTCATCGCGTACCCGACGGTCGCCTGGGGCACCTCGGTCAACGACATGATCGAGATGGACTCCAAGGCCCTCGGCCTCGAGAAGGAGGGCAAGGCTCTGATCGAGCAGCTGGACGCCGACGCGCAGAAGGCGCTGGAGGCCAACAGCGTGCTGAAGGATAAGAAGGTCCTCTTCTCCTACATCGACCCGACCGACCTCAGCCAGGTCGGGTACTACACGGCGATCGACACCCGCCCCGGTTACCTCCACGGCCTCGGACTGCCGTTCCCCTCGATCGTCGAGGAGAACAAGGACAGCGACCAGTTCTACCTGACGGTCAGCGCCGAAGAGGCGCAGAAGTTCGATGACGTCGACCTGTTCATCACGTACGGCGATGAGACGATCATCCCCTTGCTGCAGGCCGACCCGCTGCTGTCGAAGATCCCCGCCATCGCCGAGGGGCGCATCGCCGTCCTTCCGGACGCCACCCCCATCGCGGCATCGGCGAACCCGTCGCCGCTGTCCATCCCGTGGGGCCTCAGCGACTACCTCGCGCTCCTGGCTGCACCGCTCGCGCCGTAGTCGTTCGATCCGCCGCAGCGGAGTGAATGCTCAGTGACCTCAGCAACCGTCATCGCACCGGCACCGGGCGCCGCAGACCTGCGGCGCCCGGTGCTGGTGAGAACCATCTGGCTCCTCGTCGGGATCGTGGTGCTCGTCGTCCTCAGCATCCTGTCGATCTCGTTCGGCGTGCGGGCGGTCTCGTTCGACGACATCGCGGCGGCCCTCACCGGCCGCACCGACACGATCGCCGAGGCCGCGATCGTCAAGCGCATCCCCCGCACTGTCCTCGCGCTCCTCGTCGGCGCGGCACTCGCCCTCTCCGGAGCGACCATGCAGGCGGTGACGCGGAACCCCATCGCCGACCCCGGCATCCTCGGCGTCTCGAACGGCGCCTCGCTGGCCGTCGTGTGCGGCATCGCCTTCTTCGGCCTCGCCGATCCCTACGGACAGATGGCCTTCGCGATCGCGGGAGCCGGGATCGCCGCTGTCTTCGTCTACACGGTCGGATCGCTCGGCCGCGGGGGAGCGACTCCCCTCAAGCTTGCCCTCGCGGGTGCCGCCACCTCGGCCGCCTTCGCCTCGCTCATCAGCGCCGTCATGCTCCCTCGCGTCGATCTGCTGCAGACGTTCCAGTCCTGGCAGATCGGCGGCGTCGGCGGGGCGGAGTGGCCGCGCATCGCCCTCACGGCACCCGTCCTCGCCGTCGGCGCGCTCATCTGCTTCCTCTGCTCCCGGGGGATGAACTCCCTCGCGCTCGGCGACGAGATGGCCAAGGGGCTCGGCGAGAACGTCTTCCGCACGCGCCTGATCTCGGCGCTGGGTGCGGTGATCCTCGCGGGAGCCGCCACCGCGATCGCGGGACCCATCGGCTTCGTCGGATTGATCATCCCGCACGTGTGCCGCATGCTCGTGGGCACCGATCACCGTTGGCTGCTCCCGTTCTCGGCCATCGCCGGTGCCGCGCTGCTGACCGCGAGTGACATCGTGGGTCGCGTGATCGCCCCGTCGTCGGAGGAGATCCAGGTCGGGATCATCACCGCCATCATCGGAGCGCCGTTCTTCATCTGGATCGTCCGGCGGCAGAAGGTGCGTGAGCTGTGAGGTCGACCGAACACGCCGTGCACACCCTCGACCGGGTCGACGAGCCGGCATCTGCCCGGATCGCCCGGATCGTCGCGGGTCGTCGCTCGCGTCACCGTCGGCACGCGGTCGCCACGATCGTCCTCGGCGTCCTGGTGCTCGCGCTCTTCGCGGTGGCCCTCATGGTGGGAAACACGTTCTACACGCCCGACGAGGTGATCCGCGTGATCCTCGGTGAGACCGTGCCCGGTGCATCGTTCACCGTCGGCGACCTGCGGCTGCCGCGAGCGGTGCTCGCCGTCCTCACCGGGATCGCCTTCGGCATGGCGGGTGTCTGCTTCCAGACGATGCTGCGCAATCCGCTCGCGTCTCCCGACATCATCGGCATCTCGAATGGTGCCGGTGCCGCGGCCGTGTTCGGCATCATCGTGCTCTCGGTCAACGGTCCTGTCGTGTCGCTGCTCGCCCTGGGTGGCGCCGTCGCCACGGCACTGGTGATCTATCTGCTCTCGATCAAGGGCGGCTTCGCCGGCACCCGACTCATCCTGATCGGGATCGGGGTCGCGGCGATGCTGCAGAGCGTCATCTCGTACATGCTGTCGAGGGCGGCGAACTGGGACATCCAGACCGCGATGCAGTGGTTGACCGGAAGCCTCAACAACGCATCGTGGGAGCGTGTGCTCCCGATGGCGATCGCCGCGGTGGTCATCGTGCCGCTGATGCTGTCGCAGGGGCGTTCGCTCGGAGCTCTCCAGCTCGGAGACGACTCGGCGGCGGGCCTCGGCATCCGGGTCAACGCCACGCGTCTGCTGCTCATCCTCGGTGCGGTCGCGCTCCTCGCTTTCGCGACCGCGGCCACCGGTCCCATCGCCTTCGTCGCGTTCATGGCCGGGCCCATCGCGGCGCGCATCACGGGTCCGGGGGCGAATCTGCTCCTGCCGTCGGCCTTCGTCGGCGCCGCGCTCGTGCTCGGCGGCGACCTGATCGGACAGTTCGCCTTCGGCACCCGCTACCCCGTCGGCGTCATCACCGGCGTGGTCGGCGCGCCCTATCTGATCTACCTGCTCATCCGCACCAACCGCTCCGGGGGTTCGCTATGACCGTCTCGCACAGCCTGTCGGCCGAGGGGGTGACGCTCGCCTACGGCGACCGCACCATCATCGACGGCCTCGACCTGCAGATCGCGCCCGGTCGCATCACCACCATCGTGGGCGCGAACGGATGCGGCAAGTCGACGCTGCTGCGCGCGCTCGCCCGCCTGCTGTCTCCGAGCGAAGGCCAGATCGTGCTCGACGGCACCTCGGTGCACACCCGCCCCACCAAGGAGGTCGCGCGCATCCTCGGTCTGCTGCCGCAGTCGCCCGTCGCGCCGGAGGGCATCGCCGTCGCCGACCTCGTCGGTCGCGGAAGGCACCCGCATCAGAAGATGCTCGCGCGGTGGAGCACGCACGACTACGAGGTGGTGGCGGACGCCCTCGACGCGACCGGCATCTCCGACCTCGCCGACCGCAGCGTCGATGAGCTCTCTGGCGGTCAGCGCCAGCGCGTGTGGATCGCGATGGCGCTCGCGCAGGAGACCGACATCCTGTTGCTGGACGAGCCGACGACGTTCCTCGACGTCGCCCACCAGGTCGAGGTGCTCGATCTGCTCACCGATCTGAGCGTCTCGCGCGGCACGACCATCGTGATGGTCCTCCACGACCTCAACCTCGCCGCCCGCTATGCGGACGAGCTGGTGGCCATGAAGGACGGTCGGGTGCACGCGGCGGGAGCCCCGAAGGACATCGTCACCGCCGAACTCGTCGAAGAGGTCTTCGGCCTCGCCAATCAGATCACCATCGATCCGGTCTCCGGCAAGCCGATGGTCACACCCATCGGGAGGCACCATGTCCGCTGAGACGACCACGACCGACCGTCCGACCTACATCCTCACCCGCGCCGAGGTGCGGGCCGTCGTGCGCGTCTCGCCCTCGTTCGTGCGGGTGACCTTCGGCGGCGACGAGCTGAGCGAGTTCGGCACGCCGGGTGAGGTGTTCGACAGTCGCATCAAGCTGGTCTTCCCGCCCGCGACCGGTGTTCTTCCCGACCTCGACCGGGCATCGGACAACTGGTGGCAGGCCTTCCTCGCGGTGCCGGAGGAGGAGCGCGGATCGATGCGCACCTACTCCGTGCGCGAGCTGCGCATCGACGACGAGACCGGGACCGAGGTCGACGTCGATTTCGTGCTGCACCTCGAGCCGGGTCTGACCGGACCCGCGTCGCTGTGGGCGAGCCGGGCCGAGGTCGGGCAGGAGCTGTACCTGGTCGGACCGCGTCGCGGCATCGATGTCGGCGCGCACGGTGGCGCCGAGTTCGCTCCCGGCACCGCCGCATCGGTCGTGCTCGCGGGTGACGAGACGGCCGCTCCGGCGATCGCCCGCATTCTGGAGGACGCACCTCGTGGCCTGCGCGGCGTCGCCTTCATCGAGGTGCCGTCGCCCGCCGACATCCTGCGCATCGACGTGCCGACCGGCGTCGAGGTGCACTGGCTGCCGCGCGATGCCGGTGAGCCGCACGGTCTGCGCCTGATCCCCGCCGTGCTCGGCTACCTGGGTGACGCCGACGCCGCGGACGAGATCCGGGTGAAGGACATCGACGGCGAGGATCTGCTGTGGGAGACGCCGGAGTACTCCGGGCTCGGCGAGGAGATCGCCGCGGCCGACGCCCCGGCCGAGCGCTACTTCTGGATCGCGGGGGAGAGCGGCGTGGTCACCACTCTCCGTCGCCACCTGGTCAAGGACCTGGGCATCGATCGTGGTCAGGTGGCCTTCATGGGCTACTGGCGTCGCGGTGTCGCCATGCGCGGCTGAGGCGCTGCCGGCGTCGGCCTGATCGCACATCGCCCCCGTCGCACTCTCCGTCGCTGTCGAGGATCTCGAGCGACCGGAAGGGCGACGGGGGCGGATGCGGCGCGGAGGACCTACTTCGCGAGGAAGGTCTTCAGCGCAGCGTTGACCTCGTCGGCGTGGGTCCAGAGCAGACCGTGCGGGGCTCCCTCGACCTCGACGTAGTCGGCCTCCGGCACCGCCTGGTGGAAACGGCGGGCGGTCGCGTCGATCGGGAGGATGTTGTCCTTCGTGCCGTGCAGGATCAGCGTGGGCTTGCCGGCGGCGCGCACGGCCTCCACGTCGGAGCGGAAGTCCTCGATCCATGCCGGCACGACCGCGTAGGCGGCCACGGGGGCGCTGCCGATGGCCACGTTCCAGCTGCCGGTGACGGCCTGCTCGCTGATGCGCGATCCGAGGTTCTCGTCGAGGTTGTAGAAGTTCTTGTAGAAGTCGGTGAACCACGCGAAGCGGTCGCCCTTGGCGGCAGCCTCGATGCCGTCGAAGACCTCCTGCGGAACACCCTCGGGGTTGTCGTCGCGCTGCACGAGGAACGGTTCGAGCGAGGCGAGGAAGGCGAGCTTCGCCACGCGCTCGTGGCCGTAGCGGGCGACGTAGCGGGCGAGCTCTCCCGTTCCCATCGAGAAGCCCACGAGAACGACGTCGCGCAGGTCGAGTGTCTCCAGCACCGTGTGGAGGTCGGCGGCGAAGGTGTCGTAGTCGTAGCCGGTGTTGACCTTCGACGATCCGCCGAACCCACGGCGGTCGTAGGTGATGACGCGATAGCCCTGTGCGAGCAGCTCGCGGGTCTGGCGCTCCCAGCTGTGGCCGTCGAGCGGATATCCGTGGATCAGGACGACGGGCTGGCCCGATCCCTGGTCTTCGTAGTAGAGCTCGATCGGGGTGCTGTTCTCGTTGCCGACGGTGATGTAACCCATGATCCTGATCCTTTCGATCCCGGTGAGAACGATCGTTCTCGCTCGATGTCTCCAATGTAGAGAACGTTCGTTCTCGTGTCAAGTAGACTTCTGGTCATGACCGAAGACGAGGCCCGCGAGCGCATCCTCACCGCCGCCGAAGAGCTCTACTACCGCAAGGGGTACGCGGCCGTGGGCATGGACGAGCTGCGTCAGTTCGCCGGGGTCTCGTTGCGTCGCCTCTACTCGCTCTTCCCCGCGAAGACCGACATCGTCGCGGCGGTCCTCGAGCGCAAGCACGCCCAGTGGGAGTCGGGGCTGTCGGAGGCGGTGGCGGGGGCCGGTGGCGATCCTCGTGCGCGGCTGCTCGCCGTCTACGGATACCTCGAGAACTGGTTCTGCGCCGACGACTTCCGCGGCTGCGCCTTCATCAACGCGTTCGGCGAGCTCGGTGGCACGAACCCAGAGGTCGCCGAGATCGTGCGCGCGCACAAGGCGTCGTTCCAGCGGTACATGGCAGACCTGGTCGCCGAGACCGGCGCTCCCGCGGCGCTCGCCGCGCAGCTGTCGATCCTCGCCGAGGGTGCGCAGAGCACGGCCGCGATCTCTGCCGACCCGGCCGTCGCCGTGCAGGCTCGGGGTGCCGCCGAGGTCCTGATCGACGCGGCGTTCGCTCGCTCCTGATTCACGACGCGCATTTGCCTCACCTGGTTAGCTAAATCGAGGTCGGGTGTCAACCCCGATGCGCTCCGCTCGCGGCCCCCGTATCGTTCGACGCATGGAATCACGCACGAAGGGCATCGGTCGCCAGACGCTGATCATCTCCGCGGCGACGTTCATGCTGATCGCGGCCACCATCGGGGCGGGAGCTTTCGGTGGAACATCCGTCGACGACCTGCAGGACGGCGCGCTCTCGGCGCAGGGGTCGTATCTCGCCCCGGCGGGACCGGCCTTCTCGATCTGGTCGCTCATCTACCTCGGCTTGATCGCCTACACGGTGTGGCAGGCGTTCCCGGCGCAGCGGCAGGATCCTCGCCAGCAGGCCGTGGGCGGATGGATCGCCGCATCGATGGTGCTGAACGGCCTGTGGCTGGTGACGGCGCAGTACCTCACGCTGTGGCTCACGGTCATCGTGATCGCGCTGCTGCTGGCCGTGCTCGCCCGGGTGATCGTGGTGCTCGGACGCTTCCCGGCACGCAACCTCACCGATCGCATCCTCACCGACGGCGCGAACGGTCTGCACTTCGGCTGGGTCACGATCGCGACCGTCGCGAACACGGCGGCCTGGCTCACGCAGATCGCTCCCGAGAGCTGGGCGCAGGCGGCGGATGCCTGGGCGATCGCCGTGCTGGCCGTTGTCCTGGTGATCGGCGCAGCCGCGGCATGGGTGACCGGACGCATCGCTCCGGCCCTCGCGACGGCCTGGGGTCTGTCCTGGCTCGCCGTGGGCAGGCTCACGGGGGAGCCTGCGAGCACCCCGACCGCCGTCGCTGCGATCGTCGTAGCCGTCGTGCTGGTGCTCGTCGCCGTCGTCGCCGCGATCCGTCGGAGGAGTTCCGCGGCTCAGAGCACGAGCCGGTAGCCCATCCCGGCTTCGGTGAGCAGGTGCACGGGAGCACCGGGCGCCTGCTCGAGCTTCTTGCGCAGCTGCGACATGTACAGGCGCAGATAGCCCGAGTCGGAGACCTGCTCGCTGCCCCAGATCTCCTTCAGCAGATCCTGGCGGGTGACCAGAGCCCCCGGATGCCGGGACAGGTGCTCGAGCATCCGCCACTCGGTCGGGGTCAGGTGCACGCGCGCGCCGCCGCGGGTCACGGTCTTGGTCGCGAGGTCGACCACCACGTCGCCGAATGCCACGGTCGATTCGCCACTGGCCGGGATCGATCGACGGGAGAGCGCGCGCAGACGTGCGAGCAGCTCGTCGACCTGGAACGGCTTGGTCACGAAGTCGTCGGCTCCGGCGTCGAGCGCCTCCACCTTGTCGGCCGAGCCCGTGCGTCCGGACACCACGATGATCGGCACGTTGGTCCACCCGCGCAGCGCCTGGATCACCTCGATGCCGTCGAGCCGGGGCATGCCCAGGTCGAGCATGATGAGGTCGGGGTGGGTCTGCGCGGCGGCGGCGATCGCGGCGGCGCCGTCGGGGGCCACCACCACCTCGTATCCGTGCGCGGCCAGGGTGATCCTCAGGGCTCGAACCATCTGCGGGTCGTCGTCGGCGATGAGGAGCTTCACTCCGTGCCCTCCGTGTCGCGGGGTCCTGCAGCCAGCGGCAGGGAAATGACCATGGTGAGGCCTCCACCAGGAGTGTCCTCGGGTGTCAGGGTACCGCCCATCCCCTCGGTGAACCCGCGCGACAGGGCGAGTCCGAGCCCGAGTCCTGTCGTGTTGTCGGTGTCGCCGAATCGCTGGAACGGCTGGAAGATGCGGTCGCGCCGCTCAGGCGAGACGCCTTCTCCGCGGTCGATGATGCGGATCTCGGCCCGATCACCGAGGGCGCTCGTAGACACGATGACCCGGGTGTCATCCGGGGAGTGCCGGTGCGCATTGGCGATCACGTTGACCAGCACGCGCAGGAGCAGCACCGGGTCGGCGTGCAGCGGGGGCAGGTCGGGGTCGAGGGCCAGTTCGACGTCCGACGGACCGAGGCCCAGTTCGTCCACGGCCGCGAGCACGCAGCCGGCGGCATCCATCCGGGAGGAGGACACGGCGAGCACGCCCGCCTGCACGCGGCTCACGTCGAGCAGATCGGTGACCAGCGTCGACAGCGTCGCCAGACTCTCGTCGGCGGTGGCGAGCAGCTCCTCGCGATCGGATGCCGACAGGCCGTGGGAGCCGCGAAGGCCGCCGATGGCCGCGACCGCCGAGGCGAGCGGGCGCCGGAGATCGTGGCTGACGGCCGACAGCAGGGCGCTGCGCACCTGATCGGTCTCGGCCAGCGCCTCGGCCTCGCTCGCGGTCGCACGAAGGTCGGTGTGCTCGATCGCGGCCGACAACTGGGCGACGATCGCGTCCAGCAGACGACGCTCGGGTCCGGCGAGAGGCTCACCGTTCAGCTCCAGCACCGCGCGGGGTCCGCCACCGGGGACGACGCCGACCGGGATGGTCGTGGCACGCCCGTCGGCCAGGGGTTCGCCGTCGCTGGCGAGCACCTCGCCGTCGGGTGCGAGCAGGCGCACGCCGCTGAGGCCGAACGCCTCCCTGGTGCGGCTGACCAGCGCCAGCACGGCGTTGTCACCGCGGAGCACGTTGCCGGCGACCGCGGCGAGCAGCTCGGCTTCGGCCGCGGCGCGCTGGGCGGTGCGGGCGCGACGCGCGGCCTGGTCGACGATGATGCTGACCAGGATCGCGATGACGACGTAGAGCGAGAGGGCGAGCGCGTGCAGCGGATGGGCGATCGTGATCGTGAAGAGCGGAGCGACGAAGAGGAAGTCGAGCGTGACGCCCGAGAGCACCGCCGCGAACACCGCGGGGCGGATGCCGCCGATCAGGGCCACGACCACGACGAGCAGCTGATACGCGAGAACCTCGGCGGTGATCGACTCGGGGCTGCGGAACGTGAACATGATCCACGAGAGGATCGGCCCGAAGAGGAGGGCGACGCCGAAGCCGAGCAGCTGCCGCCGCCAGCCCAGGGCTCCGCCGGTGATGCGCGGGAGCACCATCCGCCCACCCGCCGCGGCGTGGGTGACGATGTGCACGTCGATGTCGCCGGAGCGGCGGATGACCTCCGAGCCGATGCCGGGGCCGGTCAGTGCGGCGGTGAGCCGACTGCGCCTGCTGACGCCGATCACGAGTTGCGTGGCATCGGCGCCCTGCGCGAACTCGACCAGTGTGGCCGGGATGTCGTCGCCGACGACCTGGTGGTAGGTGCCGCCGAGCGACTCCACGAGCGTGCGCTGCGCGGCGAGGGCGCCAGGAGTCTCGTCGCGCAGGCCGTCCTGTGCCGAGATGTGCACGGCGAGCAGCTCGCCGCCGGCGGAGCGCGCGGCGATCCTGGCGCCGCGGCGCAGCAGCGTCTCGCCCTCGGGGCCGCCGGTCAGGGCGACGACCACGCGTTCTCTGGCCTGCCAGGTGCCCTCGATGCCCTGCTCGGCGCGGTAGCTGCGCAGGGCGCTGTCGACCTCATCGGCGAGCCAGAGCAGGGCGAGCTCGCGCAGCGCGGTGAGGTTGCCGAGGCGGAAGTAGTTCGACAGGGCGGCGTCGATCCGCTCGGCCGGGTAGACGAACCCGGCGGAGAGCCGATCGCGCAGGGTCTGCGGGGCGAGGTCGACGACCTCGATCTCGTCGGCGGCGCGGACCACGGCGTCCGGGATGGTCTCCTGCTGCGCGATGCCGGTAATCTTCTCGACCACGGCGTTCAGCGACTCGATGTGCTGCACGTTGACGGTGGTCATCACGTCGATGCCCGCGTCCAGCAGCTCGTCGACGTCCTGCCAGCGCTTCGCGTTGCGCGATCCGGGGGCGTTGGTGTGAGCCAGCTCGTCCACGAGGGCGATCTCGGGCGCCCGCTCCAGCACGGCGTCGACATCGAGCTCGGTCAGGGCGATGCCCCGGTGCAGATCGACCCGCCGCGGCACCTCGGGGAGCCCGGCGGTCTGCGCCTGCGTGGCGGCGCGCTCGTGCGTCTCCACGATCGCGATCACGACGTCGTGACCCTCGTCGAGCATGCGACGCCCCTCGGCGAGCATCTCGTAGGTCTTGCCCACGCCGGGGGCGGCTCCGAGGAGTACTCGGAGCCGCCCCCGGCGTGAGTGGCCGTGAGATCGACGAAGCGGCGCTGCGGTCATTCGCCCTCCCGTTCATCGAGCGCGAGATTGAGCTCGGCGACGTTGATGCGTTCCGCGCCGAGGAATCCCAGATCCCGCCCTTGAATCCTAGACTCCACGATGTCGCGCACCTCCTGTGCGGACAGTCCGCGGGCCTCGGCCACGCGCGGCACCTGGAGCAGCGCGTAGGCCACGCTGATGTGCGGGTCCAGGCCCGAGGCCGAGGCGGTGACCGCATCGGCCGGTACCTGCGACGGGTCGACGCCCTCGCGCTCCGCGATCGCAGCCTTGCGCTCCTCGATCGAGGCCACCAGTTCGGCGTTCTCCGGGCCGAGGTTGCTGCCGCTGGAGCCGGCGCCGTCGTAGCCGTCGCCCGCGGCGGACGGACGCGACTGGAAGTACTGCGGGAGCGCTTCGCCGTCGGCATCCGTGAAGGACTGGCCGATCAGCGAGCTGCCCCGCTCATCGGGGAGGGGGGAGCCGTTCGCCTGCCAGGGGAGCAGCAGCTGGCCGATGCCGGTGACCAGCAGCGTGTAGCCGACGCCGAGCACGAGGGTGAGGACGAGCATCGCGCGGACGGCGACACCGGTGGTGCGGGCCGCGGTGCGTGTGGAGGACATGTCTGGATTCCTTTTCAGAGCCGGGTCAGAAGCCCGGGATGAGGCTGATCACGAGGTCGATGAGCTTGATGCCGATGAACGGGGCGATCACGCCGCCGAGGCCGTAGATCAGCAGGTTGCGCTGCAGGATCTGCGAGGCGCTCGCCGGCCGGTACTTCACTCCGCGCAGGGCGAGCGGGATCAGGAAGACGATCACGATCGCGTTGAAGATGATCGCGCTGGTCACCGCGGAAGCCGGCGAATGCAGTTGCATGATGTTGAGCGCCGCCAGTCCGGGGAAGACCCCCATGAACATCGCGGGGATGATCGCGAAGTACTTCGCGATGTCGTTCGCGAGCGAGAACGTGGTGAGAGCTCCTCGGGTGATGAGCAGCTGCTTGCCGATGCGCACGATGTCGATCAGCTTGGTCGGATCGGAGTCGAGGTCGACCATGTTGCCGGCCTCCTTCGCCGCCGACGTACCGGTGTTCATCGCCACACCGACGTCGGCCTGCGCGAGAGCGGGGGCATCGTTGGTGCCGTCGCCGGTCATCGCGACCAGCCGACCGCCCTGCTGCTCGCGGCGGATCAGCTCGAGCTTGTCCTCGGGAGTCGCCTCCGCGAGGAAGTCGTCGACACCGGCCTCGGCGGCGATCGCCTTCGCCGTGAGCGGGTTGTCACCCGTGATCATGACCGTGCGGATGCCCATCGCGCGCAGCTCCTCGAAGCGCTCGCGCAGGCCGTCCTTGACGATGTCCTTGAGGTGCACGACCCCGAGCACGCGGCCGGGGGCACCGGGCGTCGTCACCGCGACCACGAGCGGGGTGCCGCCGCTCTCGGCCACCGAGTCCGTGCGCTTCGTGAGCTCGACGTCGTCGCCGTCGAGTCCCAGCCAGGCCCGCACCGCGGAGCCGGCACCCTTGCGGATCTGCGTGCCGTCGCTGAGGTCGAGGCCCGACATGCGCGTCTGCGCCGTGAAGGGGACGACCACCGCATCATCCGGTGCTGTCACCTGGATGCCCTGTCCCGCGGCGAGCTCGACGATCGAGGCGCCTTCGGGAGTCGGGTCCGCGAGGGAGGACAGGGCCGCGACGCGGAGGAGTTCGTCCGCATCGGTGCCGGGAAGGGGAAGCACCTCGTGCGCACGACGGTTGCCGTAGGTGATGGTTCCGGTCTTGTCGAGCAGCAGCGTGGTGACATCTCCTGCCGCTTCGACCGCGCGTCCCGACATCGCGAGCACGTTGCGCTGCACCAGGCGGTCCATGCCCGCGATGCCGATCGCCGACAGCAGCGCCCCGATGGTGGTCGGGATCAGGCAGACGAGCAGGGCGATGAGCACCGGGATGCTGACGGGGGATGCAGCGTACGAGGCGATCGGGTTCAGGGCCAGCACCACGACCACGAAGATGATCGACAGGCTCGCGAGCAGGATGTTCAGGGCGATCTCGTTGGGGGTGCGCTGACGACTCGCACCCTCGACGAGCGCGATCATGCGGTCGACGAAGGTCTCGCCCGGCTTCGAGGTGATGCGCACCACGATGCGGTCGGACAGCACGCGGGTGCCTCCGGTCACGGCGCTGCGGTCGCCGCCGGATTCGCGGATCACCGGGGCGCTCTCGCCCGTGATGGCGGATTCGTCGACCGTGGCGATACCCGCGACGATGTCGCCGTCTCCGGGGATCAGCTCGCCCGCCGTGACGATCACGATGTCGTCGCGCTGCAGCTCGGCGGACGAGACCTGGGCGGTGGCGGTGCGCTCGGCTGCGGCGTCTGCGGCCTTGTCGTAGCCGACCACCCGACGGGCCATCGTGCTGGTGCGGGTCTTGCGTAGGCTCGCGGCCTGGGCCTTTCCGCGGCCCTCGGCGACGGATTCGGCGACGTTCGCGAACAGCACGGTGAGCCACAGCCAGATCGCGATGCCCCAGGTGAAGGACGCCGGAACCGGGGTGCCGCCCGAGTCGGCCGGGCCGCCCAGGAACGGCTCGGCGATCGCGAGCACCGTGGTGAAGGCGGCGCCGACCCAGACCAGGAGCATGACAGGGTTTCGGACCAGGGCTGCCGGGTTGAGCTTGCGCAGGGCTCCGGGAAGGGCCTGCACGAGCTGCGACCAGGCGAAGGAGCGTGGCGGTTCTGCGGGGGTGGATGCCGGGGCATCCTGCTGTTCGGAGGGAGTGGTGATGAGGGTCATGGTCAGACGAGTCCTTCAGCGAGGGGTCCCAGTGCGAGCACGGGGAAGTAGGTGAGCGCGGTGACGATGACGGTCACGGCGAGGAGCAGGCCGACGAACTGCGGTCGGTGCGTGGGCAGGGTGCCGGAGGTGGCGGGGATGCGCTCCTGTGCGGCGAACGAGCCGGCCAGGGCCAGCACGAGCACGATCGGCAGGAAGCGTCCGAGCAGCATCGCGATACCGAGCGCGGTGTTGAACCACGGGGTGTTCGCGGTGAGTCCGGCGAACGCGGAGCCGTTGTTGTTCGACGCCGAGGTGAACGCGTAGAGCACCTCGCTCATGCCGTGCACGCCCGGGTTCAGGATGCTCGTGGACTCCACGTCTTCGCGGATGCCGGGAACGGCGAAGCTCAGCGCGGTGCCGACCAGCACGAGTGTCGGGGTCACCAGGATGTACAGGCTCGCGAGCTTGATCTCCCGCGGACCGATCCGCTTGCCGAGGTACTCCGGGGTGCGGCCGACGAGCAGTCCGCCGACGAACACCGCGATGATCGCGAGCACGAGCATGCCGTACAGGCCCGAGCCGACGCCGCCGGGGGCGACCTCGCCGAGCATCATGTTCAGCATCGGCATCATCCCGCCGAGCGCTGTGTACGAATCGTGCATCGAGTTGACCGCACCCGTCGATGTGAGGGTGCTGGCGCTTCCGAACAGCGTCGAGCCCAGGATGCCGAAGCGCACCTCCTTGCCCTCCATCGCCGCTCCGGCGAGTTCGGGTGCGGTGCCGCGGCCGGCGAGTTCGAGCGCCGAGAGCGTGAAGGTCGACACCAGGAAGATCGTGCCCATCACGGCGGCGATCGCGTAGCCCTGGCGGTGGTCGCCGGCCATGCGCCCGAAGGCGCGGGGCAGGGAGAACGGGATCACGAGGATCAGGAGCACCTGCAGCAGGTTCGTGAAGCCGGTCGGGTTCTCGAAGGGATGCGCGGAGTTGGCGTTGAAGAAGCCGCCGCCGTTCGTGCCCAGGAGCTTGATCGCCTCCTGCGAGGCGACCGGACCGCCGGGGATGGTCTGGGTGCCACCGGAGACGGTGGTGATGTCGGTGAAGCCGGCGAAGTTCTGGATCACGCCGCCGGCGAGAAGCGCCACCGCGCCGATCAGGGCGATCGGCAGCAGGATGCGCCCGAGGCCGCGGATCAGGTCGACCCAGAAGTTGCCGATGGTGGTCGAACCGCGACGGGCGAGACCGCGGATCAGCGCGATCGCGATCGTGAGGCCGACTGCGGCCGAGACGAAGTTCTGCACCGTGAGGCCCGCGAGCTGCACGGTGTAGCCCACGGTCTGCTCGGGGGAGTAGGACTGCCAGTTGGTGTTCGCCACGAACGAGGCGGCGGTGTTGAACGACAGACCCTCCGGCACCGCAGGGAGTCCGAGGGACTGCGGCAGGAACGCCTGCAGCCTCTGCAGGCCGTAGACGAGGAGGACGCCGACGACCGAGAACGTGAGCACGCCGCGGGCGTAGGCGCGCCAGGTTTGCTCGGATGAGGAGTCGACGCCGATGAGTCGGTACACGCCGCGCTCGACCGGCAGGTCGCGCGCCGAGGTGAAGACATGGGCGATGTAGTCGCCGAGAGGGCGGTAGAGGAGCACGAGCACGACCACGACGGCCGTGAGCTGCAGGATGCCGAACCAGATCGACGCGTCCATCAGAACCTCTCCGGCGCGACGAGCGCGACCACGAGGTAGACGACGGCGGCGACCGCGAGGGCGGCGGCGAGGATCTCGAAGACGATCACAGCCGCTCCACCCCCTTGGCCACCAGGGACACGAGGGCGAACAGCGCAAGAGTCAGCGCGATGTAGATGATGTCGAGCACGGATCCGATACAACTCCCGCACGGCTCCCGTCACGGCGATCCTCACGCTTCCCCTACGACCTCCGAGCGGATGCATGCGGGTTGCTCACGATCGAGCCCTATGCTCACGAAGTGGGAATCAGAAGGATGAGGATCGGGGCCGGGACGTGGATCGTCGCCGGACTGGTCGTCGTCGCGCTCGTCTGCGTGGTCAGCGGGCTCCTGCCGCGCGCCGATGCCGGGGCTCTCGGCGCACGGATAGCCCCCGTGCTGGGGTTCGTCGTCGCCATCACGATCGTCGCCGAGCTCGCCCGCGACGCGGCGGTCTTCGACGTGGTCTCGCAGCGGCTCGCCCGCTGGGGCCGGGGGCGAGTGCTGGCTCTGTGGGCGCTGGTGGTCGCGCTCGCCGTGGTGAGCACGGTGTTCCTGTCGCTCGACACGACAGCGGTGATCGTCACCCCGGTCGTGGTCGTCCTGGCGCAGAGCATCGGCGTCTCACCCCTCCCGTTCGCGTTGGCGACCGTCTGGCTCGCCAACACGGCATCCCTCGCACTCCCGGTGTCGAACCTCACCAACCTGCTCGCCGCCCCCGCGATCGGCGACGGGCCGGGGGCGTTCATCGCTCTCAGCTGGGCGCCCACGCTGGTCGGCATCCTCGTTCCCGTCGCGATCCTCACGATCATGCATCGGCGTACCGTCTTCGGTGCGTACGAGACGCCGGTGCCGCGCAGACCCGCCGATCCGACGCTGTTCTGGAGCGCCACCGGCATCCTCCTCGTGCTGATGCCACTGCTCGCCCTCACCCATGACGTCTGGATCCCGGCCACGGTCGCCGCCCTCGCGCTGATCGGCCTGTTCGCGGTGCGGAGGCGGCGCGCCCTGCGGCTCTCGCTGGTCCCGTGGCAGGCGCTCGCGCTCGCCGCATCACTGTTCGTGCTCGTGGAGGCCGCGCACGCGCAGGGGCTCCTCGACTTCCTGACCTCGCCGACCGCGAACGGCGATTCTGCCGGCGACCTGTTCCGGCTCGCCGCGCTCGGGGCCGTGAGCGCCAACGCGATCAACAATCTTCCGGCTTATCTCGTGCTCGAGCCCGCAGCAGGCGATCCCGTCGCCCTGATGGCGTTGCTGATCGGGGTGAACCTCGGCCCGCTCATCACGCCCTGGGCCTCGCTGGCCACCCTGCTCTGGCACCACCGGGTCGTGGCGCTGGGCGTGACGATCCGATGGAGCCGCTTCATGCTGTGGGGCGTGGTGGCCGCGGTGCCGACCGTGCTCGCCGCCGTGCTCGTGCTGATGCTGGTCTCGGGCTAGCGACGCGGCGGAGTTCGAGCGGGCCTGGTTACGGGGTCGGCGAGGACGAGATGCGCCAGAGGAAGGAGCGGAGGTCCGCGATCTCCGGGGCGCTGAAGCTCGACATGAGAGTCTCCACCGCTTCCTGTCCGAGCTGATTCGCCTCGGCCAGGACCTCGGCTCCGGCCGGCGTGGTGGTGGGGATGCGCACCTTGCGGTTCGAAGGGTGCGCGGTGCGCACGAGGAGGCCGTCGTTCTCGAGGCGATCGATGATGCCGCCGAGGGTGGTCTTGTCCAGACCGACGATCTGAGCGATCTCCGTCTGGGTATGTCCTGCTCCGTCTCCTGCGACGGAGAGGACGAGGGTGTCGCGCACATCTCGAAGCCCGACCGAGCGACAGGCTTCATCGAACGTCGCCGTCAGGGCGCGTTCGGACTGACGCAACATCCAGACGAGCGCCGCGCCCTCCGGACCCTCGATGGTCGCGCACGGCGCGATCGAGGGTGTGGAGAGATCGATGTCGGGGAGCACGTCCTCATTGTACTCAGGCATATCAGACCTCCCAGGATCATCTGTTGTAAGATGATCTTGGTCCGTGCAAAGTGTCATCCTGCGTCGGGCCGCAGGGTTCCTCCCGTGTGGGGGCCGGAGAAACCCTGCCGACGTGGCAGGGCTCCTCCGGTGTGGGGACCGGAGGGGTCCTGCCGACGTGACCACGGATCCCTTCGGGCGCCGTGGCGGTGAGCGCATTCCGCGGACCCTTCCGCGCTCCGTTGCGCGCGCAGGAGAGAGGCATCGCCTGAATCCAGGTCCACTTCCCGTCCTTCCCGAGCCGAGCCCCTGCAGATTATCCGAGATAAGATCATCTCGTATCGTTCAATAAGTGGGCGGCGGTCGGGATCCGACAGTCGTCGTCCAGGAAGGAATTCATCATGAGCACCCCAGAGAAGTCCGTACTGGATCGCATGTTCGCAGCCTTCGGTGCGCAGGACGCGCACGCCGCGGCAGCGACCGTCACCGATGACTCGGTCTGGATCCACCACGGCACCCAGAAGCTGCCGTCGATGCGTTTCGAGGGCAAGGCCGCGGTCACCAAGTTCTTCGAGATCAACTTCACGACCATGTCGGTCGAGCAGTTCGAAGTGCTCAGCATGGTGCAGGAGGGCGATGTCGTCGCCGTGTTCGGCCGCGAGAAGTTCACGATGAGCAACGCCGAGGGCGACTTCACCCAGAAGTGGGTGCAGGTCTACACCTTCCGTGACGGTCTGATCGCCCGCATGGAGGAGTACGCGACCTCCGCTCCGGAGAGCGACTACAACGTCATCACGGAATAGATGATCTCGGTGGTGGGCTTCGGTCCACCACCTCTCCTCTGATGATGATCCAGACATCCGTGACGGAAGAAGCCATGAGTAACAACGCTGCCGAACCCCTGCCCACCTCGACCAGGGCGTGGTCCCTGGTGAGTCGCCCGGAGGGGCGACCCACGACGGACGACGTCGCCCTTCAGGTCCTCGCGCTCCCCGACCTCCAGGACGGGCAGATCCTCGTAGAGAACGAATACCTGTCGGTGGACCCTTACATGCGCGGACGCATGAGCGACAAGAAGTCGTACATGCCTCCGTTCGACGTGGGCGCGCCGATGGACGGACCTGCCATCGGCAGAGTGCTCGCATCGCGATCGGACGACTTCGCCGTGGGAGACCACGTCTTCCATGTTCTCGGATGGCGCGAACATGCCGTGCTCGATGCCGACACGGCATTTCCCGTGGACCCGGACGCAGCGCCTCTGCCCGCATACCTGGGGGTTCTCGGAATTCCGGGGCTGACCGCCTACGTGGGGATCGAACGGTTCGCCGAGATCTCGGGCGGCGAGACCGTCTACGTGTCGGGAGCAGCCGGCGCGGTGGGCAGCGTCGCAGGCCAGATCGCGAAGCTCCGCGGTGCAGAGCGCGTGATCGGAAGCGCCGGCAGCGATGAGAAGGTGCGCGAGCTCGTCGAGGTCTTCGGTTTCGACGCCGCCTTCAACTACAAGACTGCGCCGATCGCGGATCAGCTCGCCGAGCTGGCGCCCGACGGAGTGGATGTCGTGTTCGACAACGTCGGAGGCGAGGCGATGGAAGCCGGGATCGGGGCGTTGCGCGTGCATGCGCGTTTCGTGCTCGCCGGCATGCTCTCGCAGTACAACGACGAAGCCGTGGTCGGGCCGCGAAACCTCTGGCACCTCTCCATCACGCGTTCGCGGATTCTCGCGTTCATGGTGTCGGAGGAGATGGATCTGCGCGAGCGCTTCCTGACGGAGGCCTCGGGGTGGATCGCCGAGGGCACACTTCGGCACCGCGAGACGATTCGAGAGGGCTTCGACGGGATGTTCGATGCACTCCTGGCGATGATGCGCGGAGAGAACACCGGGAAGATGGTCGTTCGGGTGTGACACCTGCTCACAGGAGAAGGGCCGAGCTGCTGACCACGTCAGAGGCTCGGCCCTTCTGGTGTGCTTCTCCCGCGCTTCTCAGACGCCGCTCTCGGCGAGAGCACCCTGGTAGAGCTCGGAGAGCATCGCCGGGAGCCCGCGAGGGCGGCGCCCGAGCAGTGCGGTCAGGTCCGATGACACGACCTCGTACTGGCCGTCCTTGATATCGGCCACCGTCCCCGCGGTGAGGTGTCTCGCGAACTCGGGCATGCCGGTTCCCGCGAGCATCGAGGTGAACTCGTCCGCGGAGACGTCGCGATACTCGACAGGGCTGCTCACGAGTTCTGAGAGGGCCGATGCCACCTCGGCGTACGACCAGGAGCGGTCGGCGGTGAGAGTGTAGGTCCTGTTCTCGTGGCCGCCGTCGATGAGGACGTTCGCGGCCGCCTCAGCCAGCTCGGCACGCAGCACGTACGGCACGCGTCCCGCCCCGCCGGGCAACGAGAACGAACCGTCTCGCAGAGCCGGGCTGACGATATCCCGGATCGCCTCGGCATACATGGTGTTGCGCAGGAAGGTGTACCCCACCCCGCTCGCCGTGATGTGATCTTCGGTCTCGAAGTGACTGCTCATGATGTCCCGCACTCCGGAAGACGCGATGTCGCGGATGGCGAGGCCGGTGTAGACGATGTGCTCGACGCCTGCCGCGACGGCCGCATCGACCACCTGGCGTTGCTGGTGCGCTCGATTCATCGACATCGTCGAGATGAGCAGGAGAGTGCTGACGCCAGCGAAGGCGGGAGGGAGCGAGGCGGGGTCGTCGAAGTCGGCCAGCCGAACGGGCACGTCGACGAACCGTGCGGCCTTCGCGGCATCGCGCGCCAGGATCGTGAAGTCCCCCTCGAGGTTCGATCGGCGCAGGTGTGAGACGACGCCTCGCCCGAGCTGCCCGGTGGCACCCGTGACCATCAGCATCTAGGCCTCCTCTCGGGCGGCGGACTCGGTGAGGCGCGGCTCTGAGGGGTGCGACCCGGTTCCGACCACGGGAAGCACACAACCCTGCGGGGTGCACATCTCCTCGCCGCCGGATTGGTCTTCACCGTCGAAAGGCCGCAGGAGCGGTCTCTGCGATGCGCTCATGCGGACGCCCTTTCGTTCCATGCCTGTTCGAGGGCCGCGACGATCGTGCTCACGGGTTTCGCGCCGGAGAGCGCGTAGGTGCGATCGATCACCACGAACGGAACGCCCCCGGAGCCGAGCGCGGTCAGTTCCGCGTGATCGGCTTCGACGCTGCTGCGGAACCGACGCTCATCCAGCGCCGCACGGGCTTCCTGCGCATCGAGACCCAGGGGTTCAGCGAACGTCGCGAGTTCCTCGCTCGTCCAGATCTCCACCCTGTTGCCGAACTTCTCGCGGAAGACGAGGTCCCATGCCTCTCGGTGCTTTCCTTTCGACGTCGCCCATGCCAGGAACTCATGCGCGAGCGTCGTGTTGCCGATGGTGTTGCCGGCCACGTGGTAGGCCTCGATGCCGTCGGCGTGGGCGATGTCCTCGATGCGGCGAGCCATCTCCGTCGCCTCTTGTTCCGTCGCGCCTCGTTGCGTCGACATGTACTCGGTGAACTCCCACCCGGTGCCCTCGGGCAGCTCGGGGAGAAGCCGGAACGACCGGTGCTGGAGCTCGGTATCGCGACCGTGCTCGAACTGCTCGATCGCCGCGTTGATCCGCTCGTTGGCGATACCGCACCACGAGCAGACGACATCTGCCCACATCTCGACCTTCATCACACCATCGCTCTCTTCATCCGCAGATTGTATGGATTCATACTATCCGAACTCGGACGATAAGGGCTTTTTCGGGTACGCTCCGTCGAATGGTCATTCTCTTCGTGGGTTCTCTGGGGTTGAACATCTACGCGACGGTGCTCGTGCTGCTCAGGGCGCGGGTCTACGGCACCCGGCTGTACCGGCCGATGCTCTGGAACATCTTCTTGTCGATCGTCCCCGTGCTGATCCTCGCGGTGGTGATGGCGGTCTCTGTCGCGCTTGTCGTGGTGGCTCCACCGCTCGCCGGGGCAGCACTGGTCGTGGGAGGTGTGGCGTGGCTGCTCATGCTGCCCAACGCCAGCTACCTGATCACAGAGCTCAACCAGTCTCATCGCAAGGCCGACGACCCCGTGCCGCTGTGGTACGACATCATTCTCGTCATCTCGCTCGCGATGTCGGGGGTCATCAACACCGTGGTCAACGTGTTCCTCGCGCACATGCTCTTCGCCCTGCAGCTCTTCGGAGATCAGGCCGGTGCCTTCATGAGATGGCCATCGCTCGTCGCCGTCGGGGGCGTCCTGGTGGCGATCGCGTTCGGCATGTACCTGGGGCGCTACATCCGCGTGAACAGTTGGGACATCCGGCACCCGGGTGCACTGCTGAGACGCGTCGGTGAGCACTTCCTCACCCGCACGACGCGAGGCGCAGCGATCGGCTTCACCGCGACATACGCGATCTTCCTCGCGTTGATCTACATCGTGGTCGCAGGGCCCATCGTCGAGAACTTCCTCACCCTCGAGATCCAGCGTTGACCGCCTCGCTCAATGCTGGTCGGGCTTCGCTCCGAGGTCGGTCCACAGCCAGGTGAGATCGACCTGGACGGTCGGCGGCAGCGAGACGGACGCCGGGTCGAGGGCGGGGCGGAAGATCGATTCGTCGTGGATGCTCACACTCTGTATTGCGCGATAACGACCATCGGGTTCACGGAGATTCGAACGCGAGCACCGGAAGGGGCGGGGACGACGCGGACTCAGGCCTCGGGGGCATCGTCCTGCGGCGGACCGGCAGGACGATGCGCGCGTCGGCCGTTCACGACCACAGGGCGACCGGCGCGCTCCTGCCCGGGCAGCGGGCGTGAGCGACGGCCGTAGATGAGTTCCGATGAGTCGAGCAGCCACGGCACGAGGGTGATCGACACCCCATGGACGAGCATCAGCTGGTTGGCGAGACGGCGGGCGCGTCGGTTGTGCAGGAACGACTCCCACCAGTGGCCCACGATGTACTGCGGCAGGTACACGGTGACGACGGACGAGCCGTGCTTCTCGCGGTACTGCTTGATGAACTGCGTGACCGGTTGCGCGAACGAGCGGTACGGGGATTCGACGATCACGAGCGGGATCGGCACGAGGTGGTCGGCCCAGTCCTTCTGCAGCTGCGCCGCATCGTCGGAGGCCACGGCCACGTGCACCGCCAGGGTCTTGCCGTGCTTGGCCGCGATCGCGTAGTCGATGGCCTTCACGACCGGCTTCTGCAGTCGGTTGACGAGAACGATGGCGAGGTCGCCCGTCGCACCGAACCGGGTGGTGTCGTCGATCGCGATCTCGTGCTCGACGTCGCGGTAGTACCGCTTCACGCCCAACATCAGGAAGGCGAGGATCGGGATCGCGAAGAACACCAGATACGCGCCGTGCGTGAACTTGGTGATCGTCACGATCACCAGCACGAGCACGGTCATCACAGCGCCGGCCGAGTTGATGATGAGGCCGACCTTCGCCGAGCGGCGATCGGATGCCGAGGCGCCGTCGACTCCCGAGTCCTCCGTGTCCTCGACCGGTCCGCGAAGCACGCGTCGCCAGTGCCGCACCATGCCGATCTGTCCGAGCGAGAACGAGACGAACACACCGATGATGTACAGCTGGATCAGTGTGGTCAGCTTCGCCTGGAAGATCACGAGCACCGCGATCGCCGCGATGCCCAGCAGGATCATGCCGTTCGAGAACACCAGGCGATCGCCGCGGGTGTTGAGCGACTTCGGTGCGTAGCCGTCGCGGGCGAGCACGGCGCCCAGCAGCGGGAAGCCGTTGAACGCGGTGTTCGCGGCGAGCAGGAGCACGCACGCGGTCGCCGCCTGCACGATGAAGAACGCGATGCTGCCGCCGCCGAAGGTCGCTGCGGCGATCTGGGCCATCAGGGAGGGTTGCGGATTCGTGCAGTCGAACCCGACGAGGTCACAGGGGTTCTCGGCGTAGTGCACGCCGGTGATGAGGGCGAGGGCGGTGAGCCCTGCGAAGAGGCAGATGGCGATCGAGCCCATCAGCACGAGGGTCGACTGGGCGTTGCGCACCTTCGGAGCGCGGAACGCGGGGACCCCGTTCGACACGGCCTCGACGCCGGTGAGGGCGGAGCATCCGCTCGAGAACGCGCGCAGGATCAGCAGGATCACGGCCGCCTGCCCGAGGCTCTCCGCCTGCACCGAGAACTCGGCGCTCGAGGCCACGGGGGCGTCGCCCAGGAAGGTGCGGATCAGGCCGGTCACGATCATGACGCCGACCGAGCCGATGAACACGTACGTCGGGATCGCGAAGACCAAGGAGGCCTCGCGCACCCCGCGCAGGTTCACGACGATGATGAGCACCACGAAGCCGACGGCGAGCTCGATGCGGAAGGGGTCGAGCCCCGGCACGGCCGAGATGATGTTGTCGACACCGGAGGCGACCGACACGGCCACGGTCAGCACGTAGTCGACCAGGAGTGCCGCGGCCACGATCACGCCGGGGATCTCGCCGAGGTTCTTCGACGCGACCTCGTAGTCGCCACCGCCCGACGGATAGGCCTTGATGAGCTGGCGGTAGCTGAGCACGACCACGATCAGCAGCACGACGACGGCGATCGCGACGAGTGGCGTGAACGACAGGAAGGTGAGCCCGCCGATCAGCAGGATCATCACCAGCTCCTGCGGGGCGTAGGCCACCGAGCTGAGGGCATCGGATGCGAAGATCGGCAGAGCCATGCGCTTCGGGAGCAGCTGGTCGTCGACCTGCTGACTCGTCAGCGGTTCTCCGATGAGGATGCGCTTGGCGCGCGGCGGTGCGTCCGCGGCCTCCCTGTTTTCGTCTGGCACGTCGGGCGACACTACGCCTCCTGATGGCATCCTCACGCGATCCTCACGGAATCCCTACGGTGGGATGTGCGGTCCTCACGCAATCCTCACGGGCGCGGCTACACTGGCACGCGGTGGAAGATCAAGTGTTGCTCGGATTCATCGCGATCGCGGTGGGCGTGGCTTTCGGCATCCTTCTGTTCGTGCCGTTCGTAGCGGTCAGCTACCGGCGGCGCGGGCGACTCGGCTTCGGGCGCACGCTGCTCTGGCTCGCGGCCCTCATCTACTTCTGGGCCATCTGGACCTACACCCTGCTTCCACTGCCCGACCCCGACACGATCCGCTGCGTGGGGGCGATCACCGATCCGATGTCGGTCGTGCGCGACGTGCAGAAGGCCCTCGCGGCGCCGGGGAACCCGCTGCGGCACCCGGCCCTGCTGCAGCTGGTGTTCAACGTGGTGCTGTTCGTACCGCTCGGCTTCTTCGTCCGCGTGCTCGCCGGTCGTGGCATCCTGACGGCGCTGGCCGCAGGCTTCGGCCTGTCGTTGCTGGTCGAGACCACGCAGCTGACCGGTGTGTGGGGCGTCTACCCGTGCGCGTACCGCTTCTTCGACGTGGGCGACCTCATGACGAACACGCTGGGCGCCGTCGTCGGGTGCGCAGTGGCCCTCCTCGTCCCGAGGGCGCTGCGCGGCGCGAAGGCGAGCCCCGACGCTGACCTCCCGCGTCCCGTCACCCGCGGTCGCCGGGCCCTCGCGATGCTGTGCGATGGCCTCGCCTTCGGGTTCCTGAGCGTGGGCGTCAGTGTGACCGTGCAGCTGTGGCTGCAGTTCGTGGCCGACGATCGCGCAGCGGTGCTCGACGGCGGCCTCGCGTCCGCCGCGGGAACCATCGTCCCTTCGGCCCTCTTCCTGGTGCTGATCCTGATCAGCGGGCGCTCGATCGGTGACATCGCCGTGCAGCTGCGGTACACGGGCTCACCCCTGCCGGCGCCGTTCGCCCGGCTCCTGCGGTGGACGGGCGGCATCGGCGGGCTCAGCGCGCTCGCACTGCTGGGGGGACTCTTCGACCTCGCCTCGTCGCTCCTGATCCTCGTCGCGATCGTGATGCTGTTCACCACCCGCTTCGGGCGCGGGCTCCCCGGCGTCCTCTCCGGTCAGCATCTCGTCGACGCCCGCGCGGACATCAAGGATCCACAGCGGTTTCCGATCACGAAGCCGTAACGTCGAGGGCATGACGACTGTTCACGTCACCGAGGACACGATCAACCAGGCCCGCGTGCTGCGAGACGAGCTGCAGCGGTTCCTGCGCGAGTACGAGTTCGGGATGCGCGAGGTCGAGACGAAGATCTCTATCCTGCGCGACGAGTTCACGCACGACCACGCGTACAACCCCATCGAGCACGTGAAGAGTCGGCTGAAGTCGCCCGACAGCATCGTCGAGAAGATCGCCCGCAAGGGCATCGACGAGCCCGACTTCGACCGCATCCGCGCAGAGATCACCGACATCGCCGGTGTGCGCGTGACGTGCAGCTTCGTCGCCGATGTCTACCGACTGTTCGACCTGCTCACCGCGCAGGACGACGTCACCGTGCGCACGGTCAAGGACTACATCGCCCACCCCAAGGCCAACGGCTACAAGAGCCTGCACGCGATCATCGAGGTGCCCGTGTTCCTGTCGACCGGTGCGCTCTCGGTGCCGGTGGAAGTGCAGTTCCGCACGATAGCGATGGACTTCTGGGCGAGCCTCGAGCACAAGATCTACTACAAGTTCTCGAACCAGGTGCCCTCGCACCTCGTCGACAGCCTCTCGGATGCCGCGGATGCCGCCGCCGAACTCGACAGCCGCATGGAGCGACTGCACCGCGAGGCGCACGGGGTGCCGCAGCGCCAGCTCGCCCCGGCTCCCCCTCCCGCGCCGCCGGCGATCCCGGACGCTCCCACCGATCCACGGGTGGTCGGGGTCTGACCGGGGCGCGCCCGCGCGAGAGCGTGTTGCGCGCGCAGCCGCGGTCCTGGGAGCATCGGCTGGTGGGGAGAACGCAGGAAGCCGAGGCCGTCGAGGCCGACACCGACGTCGACGAAGTCGCGAAGATCGACGAACTCGCGGGAGTCGACCGCGAACGGCAGCGGTGCGAGTGCGACCACGGCGACGACGACGGCTACCAGCCGTGCGGGCGCAAGGCGAAGTGGCGCGTCACGGTCGACTGCGTGTGCGGCGAGGGCCACCCGCGTCGGGTCGAGATCCTGTGCTCCCGTTGCATGCGCACGCTGCGGCAGTTCCAGGGACGCGAGGCCATCACCGTGCGGCGTCTCTGACCTGCGGGAGCGTCTTCCGCCGATCCTCACATCCGATCGCGCCTCGGCTCCGAACAACGGGGGATCACACCGGACCCGGTGGAACAGGAGACGATCATGGTGCAGCGCCGCAGTGGCAAGAAATTCCTCGTCTGGGCTGCCCTCGCGGGCGTGATCGGCGGTGGCGTCTTCCTCGCGACGGCCGAGCTGTTCGCGCTGCTCTTCGCGCGCGCGGCCAGTCCGATCCTCGCGGTCGGCGGGTTCGTGATCGACATCGTGCCGCAGCCCTTCAAGGAGTTCGCGATCGCCACCTTCGGCGAATACGACAAGATCGCGCTGCTGGCCGGCCTCGGTCTCGCGGTGTTCATCGCCTCGGCGATCGCCGGCATCCTGCAGCTGGTGCGTCCGCCGCTCGGCGTGATCGCGCTGGTGATCGCGGGCGTGCTCTCGACCGCGGCGATCGTGACCCGCGCCGCGGTGACCCCGCTCGCCTTCCTGCCGCCGGTGCTCGGAACCGTCGTGGGGTCGTTCGTCCTCGTTCTCCTGTGCCGGCGCCTGCGCGGGTGGAGGGCATCCGTGGTCGCAACGCCGGGGGAAGAGAACAACGACACGGTGTCCGCGGACGCCGCTGAGACCGGTGCCGACCTCGCCGCTGCGGAACCTGCGCGGCCGGGGATCGACAGGCGCCGCTTCTTCGTCCTCGCCGCTCTCGCCGGAGCATCCGCGCTGGTGGTGGGCATCACGGCTCGCACGGTGAGCATGGCCGTGTCATCGGTGGAGGCGATCAGGAGCGCGCTCAAGCTGCCCTCCCCCCGCACGACGGTCACGGTGCCGGACGGTGCCGAGCTCGACATCCCCGGGCTCAGCAAGCTGTTCACCCCGAACAAGGACTTCTACCGCGTCGACACGGCCCTCACGGTTCCCTCGATCGATCCAGACACCTGGCGTCTAGTGATCGACGGCATGGTCGACCAGCGTGTGGAGATGAGCTTCCAGGACATCCTCGACATGGGCCTCGACGAGTACGCCATCACGCTCACGTGCGTGTCGAACGAGGTCGGCGGCGAGCTCGTCGGGAACGCGAAGTGGCTCGGGGTGCCGTTGCGCGACGTGCTCAAGAAGGCGGGTGTGAAGTCCGGCGCCGACATGGTGCTCTCGCGCAGCGTCGACGGCTACACCGCGAGCACGCCGCTGTCGGCACTCACCGATGACGACCTCGATGCGATCCTCGCCGTCGGGATGAACGGTGAACCGCTCCCGCTCGAGCACGGTTTCCCTGTGCGGATGGTGGTTCCGGGACTCTACGGGTACGTGTCGGCGACCAAGTGGCTCACGGAGCTCAAGGTGACGACGTTCGCCCAGGATGAGGCGTACTGGACGCCGCGTGGCTACAGCGCCGAGGCGCCGATCAAGTTCGCCTCTCGCGTCGACACCCCCAAGATCGGCGAGGCGGTGGCGGCGGGGAAGATCCCGATCGCCGGAGTCGCCTGGGCGCAGTCGGTCGGCATCGAGCGCGTGGAGGTGAGCATCGACGACGGCGACTGGGTTCAGGCCACCCTGTCGGCGCCGATCAACGACGACACCTGGGTGCAGTGGTTCATGGAGTGGGATGCCACACCGGGCACGCACTACGTCGCGGTGCGCGCGGTGAACAAGAACGGCGACCTGCAGATCCAGGAGCGCGCACCCATCGCGCCGAACGGATCGTCGGGCTGGCAGCGTTCGCTCATCCGGGTCAACTGAGACCCGTGCGCGGTCACCCGCTCGGGCCTATGGTGGGAGCCATGGGCCCGTTCCCCGCACTCGTGATCACCGTCTCGGACCGCTCGTTCTCCGGAGAACGCGAGGATCGGGGAGGTCCGATCGCCGTGGGGCTGCTGCGTGAGGCAGGGTGGCACTGCCCCGACGCGGAGGTCATCGCCGACGGTGCGGGGTCGGTGGCGGACGCCCTGCGCCGAGCCGCCGCACGTGGCATCCGCCTGGTCGTGACCACCGGTGGGACGGGCATCGGCCCTCGTGATCTGACACCCGAGGGGACACGGCGTGTGATCACCCGCGAGCTTCCCGGCATCGCCGAGGAGCTGCGTCGTCGCGGCCTCGCCGACACCCCGCTGTCCGTGCTGTCGCGCGGGCTCGCCGGCATCGTCGACCCGGCGGGCATGCTCGTGGTGAACCTGCCCGGCTCGACCCGCGCTGTCGCCTCCGGCGTACCCGTGGTGCTCGGCGTCGCCGCGCACATCCTGGATCAAGTGGAGGGCGGAGACCACTCATGAACGACGTGCGAATCGCAGCGGTTTCGGAAGCGCGGCTCGATCTGGATGCACACCTGGCGGCGGTCGAAGATCCCCGGCTGGGAGCGGTGACGACCTTCGTCGGTCGCGTGCGCGACAACGACCCGGACGCCGAGACGCCCGTGGTCGGACTGGAGTACAGCGCTCACCCCGATGCGGAGGCGGCGCTGCGAAGGATCGCCCAGGAGGCCGGCGCCGAGGCCCCCGCAGTGGTGGCCGTGAGCCATCGCATCGGACGCCTCGACGTCGGCGATGCGGCCGTCGTGATCGCGGTCGCCTCCGAGCACCGCGCCGAGGCGTTCGAGGTGTGCCGGGCCGTCATCGAGGCGATCAAGGCAGACCTGCCGGTGTGGAAGCGTCAGCTCGAGGTCGACGGGACGTCGTCGTGGAAGGGCATCGGCGGCTGATCCCCTCGCATCATCGCCGTTCTCGACGCGTCACCTGCATGAGGTTTTGCCGTATGCAGGAGGAAACGCCGGCCGGCGGTCATGCAGGTGGCCGGCGGTCATGCAAGTGGTGCGCTGTCAGCCGCCCGCGAAGGGCGGGAGCACGTCGATGAGCTCGGCGTCGTCGAGGGCGATGTCGCCGTCGGTGCGCACCCCGTCGACGAGCACCGCGCAGCGCGGCAGGATGTCGGCGAGAGCCGGATGCTCAGCCACGACGGCGGTCCGCAGAGCCAGGAGGGAACGTTCGCCGCGCTCCTCCTCGCCCGTCCCCGCGGCCTCTGCGGCGGCGGCGAAGTAGCGCACCCGCGTCATCGGGCTTCTCCGGGGGCGGCTTCTCCGGGGCGCACCCAGTCGCCCGAGCGCCCACCCGACTTCGCCACGATGCGCACGTCTTCGATCACGACCGCGCGGTCGACGCCCTTGATCATGTCGACGACCGCCAGAGCGGTGACCGAGACGGCGGTGAGAGCCTCCATCTCCACCCCGGTGCGATCGGCGGTGCCCACCGTCGCCTCGATGCGAACGCCGTCGTCGACGATGTCGAGCTCGACGCTCGCACGGTGCACTCCGATCACGTGCGCGAGCGGCAGCAGCGAAGGCGTGGACTTGGCCGCCTGGATGCCGGCGATGCGCGCCACGGCGAGCACGTCGCCCTTCGGTACGGTGCCGTCGCGGAGGGCGGCGATCACGTCGGTGCTGCAGCGCACGAAACCGCGGGCGGTCGCGGTGCGGACGGTCGGCTGCTTCGCGGTCACATCGACCATGTGCGCGCGGCCGCCGGCGTCAAGGTGGGGAAAGCTCATCCGACCAGCATGACATCGATCACATCGCCCACGGCGACGGTCTCGACCTCGGCCGGCACGATCGCGAACGCGTGCGCACGTGCGAGTCCGCCGGCGAGGTGGGATCCCGATCCGCCGGCGGTCGCAGGACGCACCGTGCGCGCGGCGAGGTCGACCACGGCCGGCAGGTACTGGCGACGTCCCGGGGGCGGTGTCCACGATGCGTCGGCGGTGAACGGCGCACGAGGGCGGTGGATCAGGGCACGCCCCTGCATCGCGAGCAGGGCGGGGCGCACGAAAACCTCGAACGACACCGCCACGCTCACGGGGTTCCCCGGCAGGCCGAACACCAGGCACCCGTCATCGAGCACTCCGAAGGCCTGCGGCTTGCCGGGCTGCATGGCGACCGCGCTGAACTCGACCTGTCCGCCGCCGTCGAAGGCCCCGCGCACGGGCTCGTAGGCCCCCGCGCTCACCCCGCCGGTGAACACGATCACATCGGCGCCGAGGGCGAGGGCTTCGGCGGTCACCGCCCTGACGGCGCCCGCCTCGTCCGGAACGCGCGCGACCAGCACCACCTCGGCATCGGCCTCGGAGACCAGGTGCTCGAGCAGCGGGCCGTTGGAGTCGGGGATGCGTCCGCGGGTGGGGGATTCCCCCGGTGCGAGCAGTTCGCTCCCGGTCGACACCACTGCCACGCGCGGAGCTCGCGTCACCGAGACCTCGGCGACCCCGGCGGCGACCGCGGCGGCCAGCTGGAAAGGACCCAGGCGCTCGCCGGCGTGCACGACCTCGTCGCCTGCGTGCAGGTCGGCCCCGCGTCGGCGCACGAACACCCCGGGCTTCGCCGGAGCGCGCAACACCCTCACCTCGTCGAGCGAGTCGGCGAGGCCACCGGCCGTGTCCTCGAAGGGCACGATCACGTCGGCGTCGGTGGGGGTGGGGGACCCGGTCATGATGCGGGCGGCTTCGCCCACGCCGAGCGGGGGGTCGAGGTCGACGCCCGCGGGGAGGTCGGCGACCACGCGCAGAGTGACCAGGTTCTCCTCGGAGGCCTCAGCGACATCGGCGCCGCGCACGGCGAAGCCGTCCATCGCGGAGTTGTCGAACAGGGGGATGTCGTGGGCGGCGGCTGCGGGAGCGGCGAGGGTGCGTCCTGCGGCATCAGCCACCGGACGCGACTCGCTCTCGATCAGGCGGACGGCATCGAGCACACGGGCGAGCTGCTCCTCGACCGTGCGACGGCCGGTCATGCGCGCACCGCCCTCGTCGCCGCGGACGCCGGACGGATCGGTATCTCGTGCTGGCGGGAGGTGAGCGCATCGATCATCGCGAGCCGACCGAGCAGCGGTTCGCCGGCGCCGCTCAGGAGCTTGATCACCTCGCCCGCCAGCAGCCCGCCGACCTGCACGCACAGGGCCCCGAGAACACCGACCTGAGCACAGCTGGGCGGCTCGCCCTCGGTGCCCAGCGGGAAGAGATCGGCGAGCACCACCGGCTGCCCCTCCGGCGGGTCCGACCAGAAGACCGTGGCCTGCGCATGCCACTCCTGCACGGCACCCCACACGAGCGGGAGCCCGAGCGCTTCGGCCGCTGCGGCCACATCGCGGCGGGTTGCGAACGAATCGCTCGTGTCGACCACCACATCGGCGCCGGTGAGCAGGCGTTCGGCATTGCCGGCGTCGAGGCGTTCGGGCACCTGGGTCACCACGGTGTGTGGGGCGAGGGCGGTGATGGCACGCTCGGCGGATGCGGTCTTCAAGGCTCCGATGTCCTCCACCCGGTGCGCCAGCTGGCGCTGCAGGTTGGTGAGCTCCACGATGTCATCGTCGATCACCGTGATGGTGCCGATTCCCGCGGCGGCAAGGGCGAGCAGGACGGGGGAGCCGAGTCCACCCGCGCCGATGATCGTGACATGCGCGGCGTTGAGGCGGCGCTGACCTTCTTCACCGATGCCGGAGAGCACCGCGTGCCGGGCCGTGCGGACGAGTTCTTCGGGTTCCAGCGCGGCGACCGGGGCGACGAGGGGCTGCATGGGTTCAGCGTATGCCCCTGATTTAGGCCTGGAGCGCATCGTCGACGACCGCGAACACCTCGGGATCCCAGGTGAGCGCCCGCTCCCACGGCAGGCCGAAGGCGTCGGCGAAGAAGATGCTGTGCACGTCGTCGTCGAAGCTGTGACGGACAGCGCGGGGGAGGACTTCGCTCGGCACGTCGTCCGCCCGAGCGCTCCGCTGCGACACGAGCCCGTCGTGCGGCCACAGCTGGAGCGGTTCGGATGCCGCGTGGAAGTGCCCGGCGCCGATCGCGGTGACGGCGATCGTGTCGAGCACTCCGACCTGGGTCGCATTCCACTCCCGAAGGAACCGGCGCGAGACCTGGTCGGCAGCGCCCTGCGAGTTCTCGGCGGCGTAGCTGCGCGATCTCTCCAGGATCTGGGCGGTCCCCTCGTCGCCGGCGGCGTCGTTCGCGGAGATCTCGCCGGTGAGCACATCGCCGAGCAGCGAACCCTCCCACGGGGTCCCGAGGGTGAGGAGTCGATGCACCGACGGTCCGGCCCCCTGCAGATGGCGGATCGCCGCGCGGGAGAACAGCCCGCCCATCGAGTGCGCGACGAGGTCGACGTCGGTGAAGCCGTGTTCCTCGCCGAGCCACCGCAGGAATGCGGCCAAGCGGGCACCGCCCTCGTCGATCCCGCCGACCGCGTTGACGGTCATCTCCGCGGGCAGCACGACGGGCACATCAGCGAAACCCTGCCACCCGGCGTCTTCACGGACCTCGCCGTCTCCGATGCGGGCGGGTGCGGTGAAGACCGCAGCGCCACGCTCGAGAAGATGAGCGCGAAGGGCGGTGAGCGTGTTGCCGGCGGCGAGGCCCGACCCGCTGGCGCGGTCGGGATCCGTGAACGGTGTCACGGCAGCACCGCCCGATACGAGAACGACAGCATCCGCCATGGTGTTCCTTCCGAAGACCTACGCGGTCAGGATAGGGCAGAACGCGGGTGCCCTGACGAGGGTCGATCGGATCGCCCGTGTCGCCTCAGCGCGCGGCATCCGTCATCGAGCCGAGCTCGGACGGGTGGGTGAGTCGCCACCACTCGGACGGCGAGTCGATGCTGCCTTTGATCTGGACCCGGGCGGTGACGGTGTTCGGGCCCGCGGTCCAGGTGACGCTCCCCACGACCGAGCCGTCCCGATAGGTCGGCGGAGTCTCGATGTCCATCGTCACGGTGATCGGCGTGTCCGACCAGGTGAAGATCGATGCCGCCTCTCCGATGACCAGTCGCGCGGTGTCGCCCCACGGCGTCGAGATCGTGCCGATCTCCTGTCCTGAGGTCGCTACCGGCACCTGGTGGAAACCGGCGCGGACGCTGTCCAGAGTGGCGATCACGCTGGCGTTCACCGACTCGCGCGAGGGTCCTCCGAGCACGACACCGGTCACCGCGAGAGGGTCGGTGGTGCCCACGACGAGGGTCGCGGTGTACAGCAGGCTGTAGGTGCCCTCGCCGAGGCTGCCGGTCTTCAACCCCGTGATGCCGCTGGTTCCGAGGAGGCCGTTGGTGTTGTTGAGCGGGCCGGCGCCGGGGAGTGAGATCGATGGGGTCGCGACGATCTGAGCGATCACCGGATTCGCGGCGGCGAGCTTCCCGATCGCCAGGAGGTCGGCGGGCGTGCTCGTGTTGCGGGGGCTGATCCCCGTGGGCTCGGTGATCGTCGTGCCCGTCAGGCCATGGGTGGCGAGCCAGTTGCGCGTCGCGCCGAGGAACGCGCTCTGCGATCCGAAGATCCGGGATGACAGCGCCTCGGCGTAGTTGCTCGCCGAGGGGATCAGCATGGCGGCCAGGGCATCGCGCAGCGACATCGAGGTGCCGGTGGGCATGGGGGCGATGGTCGCCCCCATCACGTAGTACCTGTCGTAGAGGTCGTGATCGGATTTGTCGAACGTGATCGTGGGTCCGGGGTCTTCGGCGGAGGCGAGAGGGGAGGCCTCGAGGATGACCAACGCGGTGATGAGCTTCGTGATGCTCGCGATGGGGAGCGGCTCGCCGGTGCCGCTCGACGTCCAGATTCCACTCGCCGACTCGCCCAGGTAGGCGTCCGCGCCGGAGACGCTGATCGCCGATGCGCCGACCGGGGGCGTGGCGACCGCCGCCGCATCGACGGTCGGGGCCTGCGGTGTCTGTGTGGTCATAGTGGGCGCACCGACGGGAGCGGTGAGAGCCCACCCGACGTAACCGCCGGTCGCGGCCAGCAACAGGACGACGCAGACCGCCGTGATGATGAGACCGCGGCGCCTGCGCCTTCGGCGGACTACCGGATCGACGAGATCACGAGGGGAGAGGAACTCTTGCTCGTGCGTCATCAGCTCGGCGAAGTCGGACAGGTCGTCCGCCGGTGGATTCGGTGCCGTCATGGTGATAGTCATCATGTCGGACATCCGACGCACGCGGTATCGGCCATTCGGGGGACACAGGGACCGCGGCGTGTGGGAGGGGAGTGATCGGCCACGCAGAGTCTCAGAGTCGGAGATTATCGATGGATATCTCCGTATCTGCGGTAGATTCACTTCATGCAGACCTACCGGATCGCCCGTGCCGCGCAGCTGCTCGGGGTGAGCGACGACACGGTTCGTCGATGGATCGAGCAGGGGCTGCTGCCGGTCACCGATGCGGTTCCGGCAGAGATCCCCGGGGATGCCGTCGCGGCGCGAGCCGTCGCCCTCGCGGAGGAGGCGAAGAAGGCCGGAGACGTGCTCTCCAGCGCCCGCAACCGCTTCGTCGGCATCGTCACCCGGGTGCAGGTCGACGGGTTGATGGCACAGATCGACATCCAATCCGGACCGCATCGGGTCGTCTCGCTGATCTCGTCCGAAGCGGTGCGCGAACTCCGGCTCGAGGTCGGTTCGCTCGCCACCGCATCCGTCAAGGCGACCCAGGTCGTCGTCGAGGTCCCGAAGGGCTGACATGAACCGCACGTTCCGCCGTCCCGCGGTCGCCGTCCTCGCCGCCGTCGCGCTCGCCCTCACGGGCTGTGCGAGCGCCGACGGGAGCACGGCGACACCGACGATGGCGGAGGGCGGCCTGAGCGGAGACCTCACGGTCTACGCCGCCGCCTCCCTCAGCGGGGCCTTCGACGCGATCGGGGAGGCCTTCACCGCCGAGAACCCGGGCGTGAGGTTCAGCCCCGTGTATGACGGCTCGTCGACCCTGGTCACGCAGATCCTCGAAGGCGCGCCGGCCGACGTGTTCGCATCCGCCGACGAGGCCAACATGGACAAGGCGACCGATGCCGCGGTCGATCCTGCGTTGTTCGCCTCCAACACCCTCGTGATCGCCGTGCCGACCGGCAACCCGGGCGAGGTCGGGGCACTGGCCGATCTGGCCGACGTGACCACGGTGCTGTGCGCGCCGGAGGTGCCCTGCGGTGCGGCCTCCGCGAAGCTGCTCTCCACGGCGGGCGTGACGGTCGACGCCGCGAGTCTCGAGCAGAACGTGACGGCCGTGCTCACGAAGGTCGCCGCCTCCGAAGCCGACGCCGGACTCGTGTACGCCACCGACGTGATCGGTCGTGACGATGTCGAGGTGATCGTGCCCGACGGCGCCGACGAGGTCGTCAACCACTACCCGATCACCGCGCTCTCCGACGCGCCGAACGTCGAGGCGGCCGAGGCGTTCGTGGCCTTCGTGCTGTCGGCGGAGGGTCAGAGGATCCTGGCGGACTTCGGCTTCGGAGCCCCGTGAGCGCGGCACCTGCGCACGGATACGCTCCGCGCGCTCTCGCGGTTCCCGCCCTCGTCGGACTGGTCTTCCTGGTCCTGCCGCTCACCGCTCTCGTCGCGCGGGTGCAGTGGTCGACCTTCCTTGCGGATGTGACATCGCAGGCTGCGCTCTCGGCACTCCTGCTCTCGCTCGGCACCGGCCTCGTGGCCACCGTCGTGTGCATCATCGTGGGCGTGCCACTCGCGCTGTACATCGCCCGCTCCGGCCCTCGACTGGCAGCGGTGCTGCGCGCCGTCGTCACGGTGCCACTGGTGCTGCCGCCGATGGTGGGCGGTGTCGCGCTGCTGTACCTGTTCGGGCGTGCAGGGTGGCTCGGCGGACTCGGTCTGTCCTTCAGCACCCCGGCGGTGGTGCTGGCGCAGACGTTCGTCGCGCTGCCGTTCCTGGTGCTGGCCGTGGAGGGTGCCGTACGCACCTCGGGTGTGGACTACGAACGCACGGCGGCGGCGCTCGGAGCCGGCCGATGGACGATCCTGCGCCGCATCACCCTGCCGCTCGCGGCTCCGGGCATCGTCGCCGGCGTCGTACTGTGCTTCGCGCGGGCCATCGGCGAGTTCGGGGCGACGGCGCTGTTCGCCGGAAATCGGCCTGGGGTCACGCAGACCATGCCGCTGGCGATCTACACGGCGTTCAACGGAGCGGGAGTGTCGCAGGGCACGGCGGTCGCCCTCGCGCTGCTGCTGCTCGCCACCGCGATCGTCGTACTGCTGCTGGTGCGCGGGTGGCGACCGGGGGTGACACGATGAGTCCGTCGGAGCACCACGCCGGCGCAGCGCCGGGGCTGCGGGCTCAGGTGATCGTCGAACGCGAGCACTTCGCCGTCGAGGTCGCGGTGCAGGTCGCGGTCGGCGAGACCGTCGCCATCATGGGGCCCAGCGGTGCGGGCAAATCGACCCTGCTGCAGGCGCTCGCAGGGCTCGAGCCGCTGACCGCAGGGGAGATCGAGGTCGCCGGACGCGTGGTCGACCGCGTCGCCGCTCCGCGCGTGCGGACCGCACCCATGAACCGGGGCATCGTGCTGCTCGGCCAGGATGCGCGGCTGTTCCCTCACCTGTCGGTGCGCGAGAACGTCGCCTTCGGCCCTCGCGCGGCAGGAGAGGACGCCCGCACCGCGCGAGACTCGGCCGATGAGTGGCTTGCACGCGTCGGACTCCCCGGAGCGGGGGATCGCATGCCGCGCGAGCTCTCCGGCGGCGAAGGGCAGCGCGTCGCGGTCGCCAGAGCGCTCGCCGCATCTCCGCGCGCGGTGCTGCTCGACGAACCGCTGGTGGCGCTCGATCCGGCGACGGCGGGCGACATCCGACAGATGCTGCGCGATCAGCTCACCGGGATCACCACGCTCGCGGTCACGCACGACGCCGCGGACGCCGTCGCGCTGGCTGACCGTCTCGTGGTCATCGAGTCGGGGCGTGTCACGCAGACCGGACCCGTGCGCGACGTGCTGTCTGCGCCCGCCTCGGACTTCGTCGCCTCGATCGCGGGCGTCAATCGGCTGGTGGGCGTCGCGGCGGACGGCGGGTGGCGCAGCGGCCACCGGCGTCTCGCGAGCACGGATGCTGCCTCGCTCGCGCTCGCCGCGGTCGTGGGCTCGCCGCTCGCCGCCGTGTTCCGTCCCGAGCATGTGCAGGTCGTCGGTGATGCGGAGTCGGATGCCTGGGAGACCGAGGTCACACGACTCGAATCCACGCTCGCCGGGGTGCGGGTGCAGACCCGGGCGTGCGCGGTCGACGTCTCGCTCGCCGAAGCGGACGGGCTCGCACCGGGGGATCAGGTCCACCTGCGGATAGACCCCGAGCGCGTGCGCTTCGTGTCCGTGGTCTGAGCAGCCCCGCGAAGGCCGTCGCAACGCTGACAATCTCCCGCTCGCCGTCGACCAGGCGGCCCCGACCGGGTCTCGGCGGGTTAGTCTCGAACGATGACGGGGAGCGGGGGAGCGCCATGACGGCCGTGCCGGTCGTGATCGGTGTGCGCCCGCCGCACGCCGCATCGGCGCCGCAGGCGGCCGGCCACGAGGCCCCCGGTGGCGGTCTCGTCGACACGCATGGCCGTGTGCATCGTGATCTGCGCATCTCGCTCACCGACCGCTGCTCGCTGCGCTGCACCTATTGCATGCCCGAGCAGGGCAACGAATGGCTCGCCCGCACGAGCATCCTCTCCACCGACGAGATCGTCGAGGTCGCCGAGGTGGCCGCCGCTCTCGGCATCCGCACGTTCCGCCTCACCGGCGGCGAGCCGCTGCTGCGAGGCGACATCGTCGAGGTCGTGCGGCGCATCGCCCGCATCGAGGGGGAGGACGGCCCCGTCGAGGTCGCGATGACCACCAACGGCATCAGCCTCGCCCCGAAGCTCCCCGACCTGATCGATGCCGGACTCACGCGCCTCAACATCAGCATCGACACGGTCGACCGTCAGCGCTTCGCCGATCTCACCCGGCGCGACCGACTAGACGACGTGTTCGAGGGCATCGCCGCGGCCGCGGCCTCGTCCCTCCGCCCTCTCAAGCTGAACGCGGTCGCCATGCGCGGCGTCAACGACGACGAGCTGGTCGACCTCGTGGAGTTCGCGATGAGGATGGGCGCGCAGCTGCGCTTCATCGAGCAGATGCCGCTGGATGCCGGACACACCTGGGACCGGGCCTCGATGGTCACGCGCGAGGAGATCCTCGCATCCCTGGGCGAGCGTTGGCGTCTCGACCCGGTCGAGGGTCGTGGGGGCGCGCCGGCCGAGAAATGGCGTATCGACGGCGGACCGCACGAGGTGGGTGTGATCGCCTCGGTCACCGCCCCGTTCTGCGGCGCCTGCGACCGTCTGCGCCTGACCGCCGACGGTCAGCTGCGCAACTGTCTGTTCTCGAACGTCGAGTACGACCTGGTCGACGTGCTTCGCGGCGCCGACGCCGTACCGGGCGCGCGTGCCGGGGGGATCGCCGCGATGCTGCGTTCCTGCGTGCACGGCAAGCTCCCGGGACACGCGATCAACGACCCCTCGTTCCTGCAACCGGCGCGCGGCATGAACGCGATCGGCGGCTGAGCCGGCGTGCGCATCGCCGACTCGCGCGCGGCCGTGCTGACGCAGCTGTGGGCTGAGATCGAGAGCCTTCGTCCTGAGAATCGCATCCTGGTGGCCCTGGACGGCTTCGACGGGGCAGGCAAATCGCACCTCTCCCGCGAACTCGCGGATCACGCGCGGCGACGTTCGAGCAGACCTGTCGTCCGTGTGAGCATCGACGGATTCCACCGCCCGAAGGCGGAGCGCGTCGCCGCGGGTGCAGGTCCAGAAGGGTTCTACTCCGGTTCGTACAGATACGACGCCTTCCACGCGTGCGTGGTCGACGGCCTGCGTGTGCATGGTTCGATCACACCGGGCGTCTGGGACGTCGATCGCGACGAAGCTGTCAACCCCGCTCCGATAGCCGTTCCTCCGGCGGGGGTCGTGCTCGTCGACGGGATCTTCCTCCAGCGTCCCGAGCTTGCGAAGGTGTGGGACGCGACGGTCTGGGTCCACGCGCCCTTCGAGGTCAGCGTCCCCCGAGGCAACGCTCGATTCCCGGGGAACCATGACCCGGACCCGGAGGCTCCGTCGAACCGGAGATACGTCGGCGGTCAGCGGCTGTACCTCTCAGCGGCCCGGCCGCAGGAGCGGGCGACGTGGGTCTGGGACAACACGATCCTCGAGCAACCGACGTATCGACGGAACAGGGGGTGAACGGATGTGGGAGCCGATCGGGCAGGGGCGTGACGGGTACCGCCTGACGATCCGGGCGACGCGAGTCTCCATGCGCCAGCTCGTGGCGATCATCGTCGGCTGCGTGGCTGTGGGAGGGTCCGCTGCCACGGCGGCGTTGATCGCGATCTCCCTCGAGACCGATTCCATCCTCGGCAGGTCCGGTGTCGTCGCGGTCGCCGGTGGCGTGGCTGTCGTCATCGTGCTCGCCCTGTTGTGGATCTTCGCCTGGCGAAGGAAGCGCTACGTCATCGAGTGGGATGACGGGGGGATCCGGATCATCGGTGCCGGGGTGGAGCGAGCACTCCCCTGGGCCGCCATCGCTCGTGTGCTGATCCGCCTCGACACGGACTACGCCCGCGTCGAGGTGAGGGGCACGGACGGCGAGTCCGTGACGCTCTTGGCCGGATTCGGCTCCCAAGACGTGAAGAAGGCCCACGCGATCGACCCGATTCCGGGAGAGGTCGCCGACCTGCTGCACCGCCATCTTTCTGTCGAACAGCCGAGCAGGAGAGACGCCCTCGGCCTGCACGTCTTCCTGCGAAAACTGCACGCCGCCGCGTGAGCGCGGCAGTCGGCAACGAGGGGCTTTATTTTCGTATACACAATTCCGTGATTTTCGTATACAGTAAGTGCATGAGTGAGCACCTCGTGAACGGAAAGCCCGTCACTGACGAGCAGATTCAGGCGTGGGCGGACGAGGCCGAGGCCGGCTACGACTTGTCGAAACTCCCGAAACCGCGTCGAGGTCGACCGACGGTGGGCGATGGCCCCGGCGCGGTGATCCCTGTGCGGCTCGATGCGACCACGATCGCAGCGCTGACAGCGCGCGCTGATGCCGAGGGTATCGCCACGCGTTCTGAGGCGATTCGCGCCGCAGTGCGCGAGTGGGCGCACGTTGCCTGACCTGCACCGATCAGCCCGCAAACACTACCGGCGCGACCAGCTCGACGACTCTTCCGTGCTTTATGCCGTCGAGCATGTCCTGCACTCGCGCCCGCTCGACGACGAAGACGACCCGCGCCGCTGGCTTATGATCGCCGCCGACCCTTCAGGCCGCCTCCTCGAGCTCGTCGTGCTGATCTACGACGACAGTTACGAGCTGATCATCCACGCGATGAAAGCCCGAGCTCAGTACCTCGACGAGCTGTAGATCGATTCTCTTCCGCCTCTAGGCGAGGAACTCCCGGGCCGCGGCCGAGAGGGCGGTCACGCCGACCTCGATCGTCGGGTGGATCTCCGGCGCGAAGAACGGCGAGTGGTTGGTGGGGATGTCCTCCCCGAGGCGACCGGCGGCGACCGCCTCGGCGAACCGCGTGGGGTCGATGCCGCCCCAGAACCAGAACACGAGAGGCACTCCGGCGTCGCGGGCGAACCATGAGACGTCCTCGCTGCCGGTGAACATGCCGGGGTCGATGACGGCCGCCTCGCCCAGCGCGCGCTGCAGCGCTGCGGTGACGCGTGCGGTGGCGTGCTCGTCGTTGATCGTGGCCGGCAGCGTGTGATCGGTGCGGATCTCCGGCTCGCGCTCGGCGCCCGAGGCCGTGGCCTCGGCCCGCACGATGCGCTCCACGCTCGCGAGCACCTTCTCGCGCGTCTCCTCGTTCGGGTAGCGCAGGCTCAGTTCGAGCTTCGCCTCGGCGGGGATGATGTTGTTCTTGAGGCCGGCGTGGATCGAGCCGACCGTCACGACCGCGACGCCCTGCGGATCGATCTCGCGGGAGGCGATGGTCTGCAGCCGCATCACGGTGGCTGCCGCCATCACGACGGGGTCGATCGTGGCGTGCGGGCGCGAGCCGTGTCCGCCGCGCCCGTGCAGGGTGACGGTGAGCCCGTCGGAGGCCGCCATCTGCGTGCCGCTGCGCACGCCGATCACGCCGGCGGGAAGCGGCGTCACGTGCTGGCCGAGCACCACGTCGGGCTTCGGATAACGGTCGAGGATGCCGTCGTCCAGCATCGCGCGCGCCCCGGCGCCGTACTCCTCGGCGGGCTGGATCAGCACGACGAGGGTTCCCGACCAGTCGGAGCGCTCGGAGACGAGCTTCTCGACCGCGCCGATCATGGCGGTGACGTGCATGTCGTGACCGCAGGCGTGCATGACGGGAACGGTCGTGCCCGCCGGGTCGATGCCCTTGGCGGTGCTCGCGTACGACAGGCCGGTCTGCTCCTCGACCGGGAGCGCGTCCATGTCGGCCCGAACCCACACGACCGGACCTTCGCCGTTTCGCAGCACGCCGACGACGCCGGTGACTCCGACGCCCTCTTCGACCTCGAGGCCAAGGTCGCGCAGATGCTGGGCGGCGATGCCGGCGGTGCGCGTCTCCTGGAACGAGAGCTCGGGGTGCTGGTGCAGGTCGATGTAGAGCGCTTCGAGATCGATCGTCATGGCCCGAGCCTAGCCCTGCGAGCGACTCGTGCCGAGGGTGCGCGATCGACGGATCAGGCGGGGTGCACGTAGGTCGGCAGTTGCGGCCCCGGGCGCAGCACGGCGTTCACGATCGCCTGGATCGCGAACTCGCTCGTCTCCCCGAGCTCGACGGTCCCGGGGTGCAGGAGCCACTGCAGCTGCAGGCCGTCCATCACCGCGAGGATCGCGGCGGAGGCTGCGGCGATGGTGTCCGGATCGCGCACGCCCTCCTGGGCGCACAGCTCGTGGAATGCGGCGGTGACTTCTCGACGCAGGGTCGTGTACCGCTCCTCGAAGTAGTCCCTGGCGGGGTGGTCGTCGGTCACGGACTCGGCGGAGAGCACCGTGTACGCCTGCACGATGCCGGGCCGTTTCTCGTTTGCGAATGCCGTGCGCACCAGGTGCAGGAACAGCTCGGGTCCGCCGGGGATGTGCTTCTCGGCGAGCTCCGCGACGTCGGCCTGGTCGCGGTAGGCGAGCACCTCGAGCAACAGCTTCTGCTTCGAGCCGAAGTGGTGGAGGACGCCCGCATGCGTGATGCCGACCTGCTCAGCCACATCGGCCAGGGTGCCGTTGGTCGACCCCTTGTTGCCGAAGATCTCCACGGCCGCCTTGAGGATCTGCTCGCGCTTCGCGAGGGTCGCCGGGCGCACGCGCACGGTCTGGTCGCTGTCTGACACCGCGGCCTCCTCTCCATCGTCGGATTGTGCTTGCGATCAAACTTACTACTCGGTAACCTCACGGAAGCTTACTTTCTCGACAGTAAGCAAATCACGACAGTCGGCGGACTCCCCGTCCTCCGGCGACGCCGCACAAAGACCCGTGCCCCTAGGAGAAGCAATGAAGCTCAGAAAGTCTCTGATCGCCGTGACCGCGATCACCGCCCTCGGCGTATCGGCCCTCGCCGGTTGCTCGACAGGCGGTGGATCCGACGAGGGTGCCGGCTCCGCATCCCTCACCATCGCCAAGCCAGACGGTGCGATCACCACCGAGTCGAACAACCCCTTCGTCGGTGATTCCTCCGCGTCGAAGTACGGCTACGGCAAGGTGATCTTCGAGACCCTCGGCCTCGTGAACCAGACCGGCGACCGCGGCGTGACCCCGTGGCTCGCCGAGAGCATCGAGTGGAACGACGACTACACCGTTCTCACGGTCGTCCCTCGCAAGGACGTCACCTGGAGTGACGGCACGCCCTTCACCGCCGACGACATCGTCTTCTCGTACGAGCTCGTCTCCACCCCGGCTCTCGACACGGCCGGCCTGCAGTTCGAGGGCGCCGTGGTCGAGGGCGACGCGGTCGTGCTGACCTTCGCCGAGTCGAAGTACGTCAACCAGGCCCGCGTGCTGCACGTGCCGATCGTCCCGAAGCACATCTGGGAGAACCTCGACGACCCGGCCACGAACCCCGTCAAGGGCGACGACCTCGTGGGCACCGGCCCCTACGTGCTCTCGAACTGGTCGACGGAGTCGGTCACCCTCGAAGCCCGCGACGACTACTGGGGCGGTGACCTCGCGGTGCCCGAGCTGCACTACGTCTCCTACGGCGACAACACCGCGCTCACCACGGCACTCGCCAACGGCGACGCCGACTGGGCTCAGGCGTTCATCCCGCAGATCGAGGAGCAGTTCCTCTCGGCCGACCCCGAGCACAACAAGTTCTGGGCGGCGCCCACCACCGGTTCCGCGACGCTGTTCATGAACCTCCAGCAGAAGCCGTTCGACGACGCCGCATTCCGTCAGGCTCTCGCCTGGGTGATCGACCGCGACGCCTACGTCGACATCGCGCGTGAGGGCGCGAGTGAGCCCGTCTGGTCGGTCACAGGCCTCTCGTCGATCCTCGACGACGAGATCCAGCCCGAGTTCACAGACAAGGAGTACGCGGTCGACGCTGAGAAGGCCCGCGATCTGCTCACCACCGCCGGCTACACCTGGAAGGACGACGCGCTGATCGACCCCGACGGCGAGCCCGTCTCGTTCACGCTCTCGGTCCCCTCCGGATGGAGCGACTGGAACACCGCGCAGGAGCTGATCGCCGAAGACGTCACCGAGGCCATCGGCGCCGAGGTCAAGATCGACATGCCGGATTGGGGCGGCTGGGCCGACCCCCGCGACAACGGCACGTTCTCAGCGATCATCCACTGGCTCGAGGACAGCGGCACGGCGTACGGCCTCTACACCTCGACCATGGATCCGCGCTGGATCTCGCCCGAGGGCAAGGCCGGCTTCAACTTCGGTCGCTTCGACGACCCGGTGGCGACGGCGGCGCTGAACACCTACGCCAACGCCTCGTCGGACGAAGAGCGCACGACGGCCCTCGACACGCTGCAGACGATCTTCTCCGAGCAGGTACCGGCCATCCCGCTGGGCGCGCACCCTCTGCTGGGTGAGTTCAACACCCGCAACTACGTCGGGTGGCCCTCGGACGAGGACCCGTACGCGTCGGCCGACCCGACGCAGCAGAACATCGTGCAGATCCTCACGAAGCTGAAGCCCGCCGAGTAGGCACCATCCTGCAGGGGAGCCCGCGCCGAGGGCGGTGCGGGCTCCCCGATCAGATCGACGAAGGACACTCCATGCCAGAACCCCTGCTCAGCGTGCGCGACTTCTCGGTCGTGTACGACGTCGATCCCCCCGTCGAGGCGGTGAAGAACGTCACCCTCGAACTGCAGCGCGGCGAGATCCTCGGCCTCGCCGGGGAGAGCGGATGCGGAAAGACCACCCTCGCCTACGGCGTGCAGCGCCTGCTGCGCGCACCGGCCGTCATCACCGGCGGCAGCGTGACCTTCCATGACGTCACCGGCGTCGACATCGACATCAACGCTCTCGATGTCGACGCGATGCAGCGGTTCCGCTGGGACAAGGTGTCGATGGTGTTCCAGGGGGCGATGAACGCCCTCAATCCGGTGGCGACGATCGGGTCGCAGCTGGAGGACGTCTTCGAGGTCCACCGTCCCGACATGAACCGCGCGCAGCGGCGTGCCGAGTCCGAGGAGCTGCTGGAGATCGTCAAGGTCGGACGCCAGCGCATGCGCTCCTTCCCGCACGAGCTCTCCGGCGGCATGCGCCAGCGCGTGATGATCGCGATGGCCCTCGCCCTGCGCCCGCAGCTGATGGTCATGGACGAACCCACGACCGCCCTCGACGTGCTGGTGCAGCGGGAGATCCTCAAGCAGATCTCGCAGCTGCGGCACGAGTTCGGCTTCTCGGTGATCTTCATCACCCACGACCTTCCTCTCCTTTTGGAGATCAGCGACCGGATCGCGATCATGCGCGAGGGCGAGATCATCGAACTCGCGACCGCGGAGCGCATCTGGACGCAGCCCGCGCACGAATACACGAAGACGCTGCTGTCGTCGTTCCCCCGACTCACCGGGGAGAGAGGGGTGCTGGTGCGATGACCACCCTCGAATTCCGAAGCGTCACGAAGGCCTACAACGTCCGCGGAGCCGGCCAGATCAAAGCCCTCGACGATGTGAGCTTCACCCTGACCTCCGGGCAGACGATCGGGCTGGTCGGCCAGTCCGGAAGCGGCAAGTCCACGATCGCGAAGATCCTCACCCAGCTCGAGACCCCGACCACCGGAGAAGTGCTGCTCGACGGCGCACCCATCCCTCGGCGAGGCAGGGGTCTGCGGAAGTACCGGCAGCAGCTGCGCATGGTGTTCCAGGACCCGTTCGCCTCGCTCAACCCGTACCACTCGATCCGCTACCACCTGGAGCGTCCGATCCGCCTCGACGACGTCGTGCCGAAGCGGGAGACGGATGCCGAGGTGCGCCGACTCCTCGACCGCGTGCGCCTGGATGCGGACGCCGTGATCGACCGCCGCCCGCACGAGCTGTCGGGCGGCCAGCGGCAGCGGGTGGCCATCGCGCGTGCCCTCGCCTCGCGTCCCTCGCTCCTGGTCGCCGACGAGCCCGTGTCGATGCTCGATGTCTCGATCCGCCTCGGTGTGCTGAACCTGCTCGCCGACCTGCAGCGCGAAGAGGGGCTCGGCGTGCTTTACATCACCCATGACCTCGCCACCGCCCGCCACTTCAGCGACGAGATCATGGTGCTCAACCAGGGCCGTGTCGTGGAGTACGGCGCCGCCGACGACGTGATCCTCAACCCGCAGGACCCGTACACGCGCGAACTGCGATCTGCTTCCCCCGACCCGGACAAGTTCTTCGCACAGGCAACATCGACCGGAGGCGCACTGTGAGCACCGCGTTCCCCCAGCTCGACGACGACGACCTCGTCGCCCGCGACGCCCTCGAGGTGGGTACCACCGCGACCGCGGCAGAACGCGGACGACGGCGCGTGCCATGGCGCTTCTTCGCCGGTCGCGCGGCCTTCTACCTGTTCACGCTCTGGGCGGCCATCACGATCAACTTCTTCCTGCCGCGCTTCATGAAGGGCGATGCGGTCAGCTCGTATCTCGCACGCAACCGCAGCGTGAGCCCCGAGGCCGAGGCGTCGCTGCGCATCCTGCTCGGCATCGACACGGACAAGTCGATCTGGCAGCAGTACATCGAGTACTGGGGGATGCTGCTGCGCGGCGATCTCGGCATCTCGACGCTGCACGGTCTGCGCCCGGTCGCGGAGGTGCTCGCGTCAGCCCTGCCGTGGACGCTCGGCCTGGTCGGCATCGCGACCATCATCTCGTTCACGATCGGCACCGTCGCCGGAGCGGTCGTCGGATGGAAGCGCGGCAGCAAGCTCGACGCGATCATCCCGGTGACGACGTTCTTCAACACCATCCCGTACTTCTGGCTGGGCCTCATCGCGATCGCGATCTTCTCCTCCACACTGAAGTGGTTCCCCTCATCGCATGCCTACGACAAGGGGCAATCCCCGGAATGGAGCTTCGACTTCATCGGGCAGGTGATCATGCACGGCACGCTGCCGGCACTGACCATCGTGGTCGCCTCGCTCGGCGGCTGGGTGCTCGGCATGCGCAACATGATGCTGACCGTGCTCGACGACGACTACATCACGGTCGCGCAGGCCAAGGGCATGCCCAACAAGCGGGTGCTCTGGGGCTACGCCGCCCGAAACGCGGTGCTGCCGCAGGTGCAGAGCTTCGCGCTGTCGATCGGGTTCATCGTCGGCGGCACCATCGTGATGGAGATGGTGTTCAGCTATCCGGGCGTCGGCAAGCTCCTGCTCGATGCCACCAACGCCAAGGACTTCGCCCTCATGCAGGGCGTGTTCCTCGTGATCACGCTGTCGGTGCTCGTGGCCAACATCCTCGCGGATGTGGTCTACGCCTACCTCGACCCGCGCACGCGCCAGATGGAGTCCTGACATGACCGTTCCCACCACCGCCCACAGCACGGCGCCCGACGGGTCGGCCGTCGTCTCCGGCATGCCGGAGACCGCCACGCTGCGCACCCCGCCCGTCGCCGCCCCACCGCGCAAGACGTTCTGGTCGCAGCTCGCCCAGGCGTTCGCGATGTTCCGCAACCCCAAGTCGATCGCCGGGCTCATCATCCTCGGGGTGTTCGTGCTCATCGCCATCCTCGCGCCGTGGATCTCGCCGTACGGTCCGACCCAGAAGGACCGCACTGCCCTGCGCCAGCCCCCCTCCTGGGAGCACTGGCTGGGCACGACGCACATGGGGGAGGATGTGCTGAGCCAGATCATCTACGGCACCCGCGGAGTCATCGTGGTCGGCTTCCTCGCCGCCTTCATCGCCACGATCATCGCGATCACCATCGGTGTGATCGCCGGGTACGTGCGCGGCTGGAAGAGCGAGTCGCTGTCGGCGCTGACCAACGTGTTCCTGGTGATCCCCGGCATCCCGCTGATCATCATCATCGCCTCCCAGTTCGAGAACCCGCCCCTGATCGTGATCGCCGCCGTGCTCGGCATCACGGGATGGGCCTGGGGCGCCCGAGTGCTGCGTGCCCAGACGATGTCGCTGCGCAACCGCGACTTCATCCAGGCCGCGCGCGCCAACGGTGAACCGCTGCGCCGCATCATCACGGTCGAGATGCTGCCGAACCTGATGGCGCTCATCGCCTCGAGCTTCGTCGGGACCGTGACGGCGGCCATCCTCGGTCTCACCACGCTGGCGTTCATCGGGGTGATCCCGGTGAGCAACCTGAACTGGGGCACCATCCTGTTCTGGGCCCAGCAGAACGGTGCGTTCCCGCGTCTGTGGTGGTGGTACGTGCCCGCCGGCCTCTGCATCGCGATCATCGGCGTCGCCCTCTCGCTCATCAACTTCGGCATCGACGAGTACGTCAATCCGCGCCTGCGCTCCGCGGGCGAGCGGGCCAGAGCGATGAAGAAGAAGGGGCTGAACGTGAACGACGCCGTCACGGCCGTCCGCAGCGTGCCCCTGCCCGAGAAGGCTCCCGATCCCGTAACCTCGGCGGCCTCACCCGACAGTGCCGACTCCTCGAAGACCTCGACCCAGAACACGAAGTGATGACCTCTCAGACTCTGACCACGCAGCTCCCGTACCAGGACCCCGCTCTCTCGATCCCCGAACGCGTGGCCGACCTCCTCAGCCGCATGACGCTGGAGGAGAAGGTCGGGCAGATGCTCCAGCTCGACGCCCGCGACGACATCGACGACCACATCGCCCGCCGTCACGCCGGATCGATCCTGCACACCTCGCCGGAGCGCATCCTGCGGGCGAACGAGCTCACGGCGCAGACCCGGCTCCGCATCCCGCTGCTGGTGGCGGAGGACTGCATCCACGGGCACTCGTTCTGGCCGGGAGCGACGATCTACCCCACGCAGCTCGGCATGGCCGCGTCGTGGGATTCCGACCTCGTCGAGCGCGTCGCACGCGCGACCGCCGAAGAGGTCGCGGTGACCGGCATCCACTGGACGTTCTCTCCCGTGCTGTGCATCGCGCGCGACCTGCGCTGGGGTCGCATCGACGAGACCTTCGGCGAAGACCCGTTCCTGATCGGCGAGCTGGCCTCGGCGATGGTGCGCGGCTACCAGGGCGACGGACTCGACGATCCGACCGCGATCCTCGCGACCGCCAAGCACTTCGCCGGGTACTCCGAGACGCAGGGCGGGCGTGATGCGAGCGAGGCCGACATCTCACGGCGCAAGCTGCGCTCGTGGTTCCTGCCGCCCTTCGAGCGCGTCGCCCGCGAAGGATGCCGCACGTTCATGCTCGGCTATCAGACCACCGACGGCGTGCCGATCACGACCAACGACTGGCTCCTCAGCGACGTGCTGCGCGGCGAGTGGGGCTATACCGGCACGCTCATCACCGACTGGGACAACGTCGGTCGCATGGTGTGGGAGCAGCGGATCCAGCCCGACATCACGCACGCGGCCGCGGCAGCCGTGCGGGCGGGCAACGACATGATCATGACGACGCCGTCGTTCTTCGAGGGAGCGCTGGACGCGGTGGCCCAGGGCATGCTCGCCGACGACGCGTTCGATGCGGCGGCCGCGCGCATCCTCACTCTCAAGTTCGAGTTGGGGTTGTTCGAGAACCCGCGTCTTCCCGGAACCGAGCTCGACGCCGTGGTGGGCAGTGCGGCGCACGCCGAGCTGAACCTCGAGGTCGCCCGACGCTCGCTGGTGCTCCTCGAGAACGACGGTGTGCTGCCGCTCGACCCCGCGTCGGCGCTGAAGATCGCCGTGACCGGGCCCCTCGCCGACGATGCCCAGACACAGCTCGGCGACTGGGCAGGCGGCTCCGGCCAGGCGGGCTGGCTCGACGGCCAGCCCCGCGAGATGATCACGACCGTGCTCGACGGTCTGCAGTCGGTCGACGGCTGGACCATCACGCACGCCCGCGGCGCCGACATCCTCACGCTCGAAGAAGACCCGCAGGGGCCGTTCTTCCCCGACAAGCAGCCGCGTCCGCCGGTGGTGAAGGCCTGCGAGCCGGATGCCGCGCTGATCGCGGAGGCCGTCGCCGCGGCATCCGACTCCGACGTCGTCGTGGCGGTCGTCGGCGACCGGATCGAGCTGGTCGGCGAAGGGCGCTCCACTGCGACGCTCGAGCTCATCGGCGGGCAGAACGCCCTGATCGATGCGCTCATCGCGACCGGCACGCCCGTCGTGATCGTGCTGCTCGCCTCGAAGCCGCTCGTGCTCCCGGCATCGGCATCGAAGGCCGCCGCCGTGATCTGGGCGGCGAACCCCGGCATGCAGGGCGGGCGCGCACTCGCCGACATCATCTCCGGCGCTGCCGAACCGTCGGGGCGCCTGCCGATCTCGTTCGCGCGCCACGTCGGCCAGCAGCCGACCTATTACAACCAGATCCGCGGACAGCACGGCGATCGCTATGCCGACCTCACGCAGTCGCCCGCCTGGGCATTCGGCGAGGGCCTCTCGTACACGACGGTGGAGTACTCCGACCTGACGCTCGAGGCGACTTCGCTGCGGGAGTCCGACACCATCGTCGGTCATGTCACGGTGTCGAACACGGGGGAGCGGTCCGTGCGCGAGACCGTGCAGGTCTACGTGCGCGACTCCGTGACGAGCGTGAGCTGGACCGACAAGGAGCTCAAGACCTTCCGTCAGGTCGACCTCGCCCCCGGCGAGTCCGCGCGCGTGCGGGTGGAGCTGCCGGTCGCCGACTGCACGATCGTGGATGCCGCGGGCAACCGCATCGTCGAGGCCGGCGCCTTCGAGCTGCTCGTCGGCCCCAGCTCCCGCGACGAGGCTCTCCTCTCCGCGGACTTCGAGGTCGCCTGACCTGTCGTAGCCCTGCCTCGCCGAGACCCACGCCCCTCGCCGAGACCCACTGCCGCCGACGTATCCGGCGATGGGTCTGGGGGGCGAGCGTGGGTCTCGGCGATAGTGACGCGGCGACGCGAGGGTTCAGTCCTGCAGGCGCTGGGGGCCGGCGCCCTGGGTGCCCAGGGCGTCGTCGGGGTTGAGCAGGCCGCACGCCTTCATCGACAGGCAGCCGCAGCCGATGCATCCGGTGAGTTCGCGTTCGAGTCGTTCGATGCCCTCACGGCGCTTCTCGAGTTCGCGCTTCCAGCGCCTCGAGGCCCGCTGCCAGTCGGCGTGGCTCGGAGTCTCGGTCAGGGGCACGTCGGCGAAAGCCGTCTGCACGTCGGACAGCGGGATGCCGAGGCGTTTGGCGACCGTGATGAGCGAGACGCGGCGCAGCATGTGCCGGGCGTAGCGGCGCTGGTTCCCGGGAGTGCGGGTCGAGGCGATGAGGCCGAGCGACTCGTAGAAGTGCAGAGCGGAAGCGGCGACTCCGGTGCGCCTGGTCATCTCGCCGATCGTCAGCGGCTCGTCGGGTGCGTGCGGACTCATCCCGGTGCCTTCCTCGATTTGACCTCAAGTATACTTGAGGTTTTACGGTTGTCAGGTGGCCCCGATACGGGCCGAACGACCGAACGAGGACAGCGTGACCCGAACGAAGACCCCGCGATGACCTATGTGATCGCTCTGCCGTGCGTCGATGTGAAGGACAAGGCCTGCATCGACGAGTGTCCCGTCGACTGCATCTACGAGGGCGAGCGGTCGCTCTACATCCACCCGGATGAGTGCGTGGACTGCGGTGCCTGCGAGCCGGTCTGCCCCGTCGAGGCCATCTACTACGAAGACGATCTGCCCGACGAGTGGCAGGACTACTACAAGGCCAACGTCGAGTTCTTCGACGAGATCGGATCTCCCGGAGGCGCCGCGAAGACGGGGATGCTCGCCTTCGACCACCCGATCATCGCCGCACTCGCGCCCCAGGGAGAACACGCATGACCGTCGCCGAACCCCGCATCGCCATCGTCGGGGCTGGCCCTGCGGGCATCTACGCCGCCGACATCCTGCTCGGCCGCGTGCCGAACGCGGCGATCGACCTGTTCGAGAAGCTGCCGGCGCCCTACGGCCTGGTCCGCTACGGTGTCGCCCCCGACCATCCGCGCATCCGCAAGATCACCGATGCGCTGCACGAGGTGCTCGTGAACCCGCGCATCCGGCTGCGGTGCAACGTCGAGATCGGCGTCGACGTCGGGATCGACGAGCTGCGTGCGGCGTACGACGGGGTGATCGTGGCGACGGGGGCCGACCTCGACGTCGCCCTCGACATCCCCGGCATCGATCTGCCCGGATCCTTCGGCGCGGCCGATTTCGTCGCGTGGTACGACGGGCACCCTGATGTGCCGCGCACCTGGCCTCTCACGGCGGAGACGGTGGCCGTGCTCGGTGCGGGCAACGTGGCGCTCGACGTGACGAGGATCCTCGCCACGCACGCCTCGGCGCTGACCCGCACCGACACTCCGGATGCCGTGCTCGATCAGCTCGCGGCCAGCCCGCTGCGCGACGTGCACCTGTTCGCCCGTCGGGGCCCTGCCGACGTGCGGTTCTCGGCCATGGAGCTGCGAGAGCTCGCCGAGCAGGACGACGTCGACGTGATCGTCGACCCGGAGGAGCTCGCTCTCGACGAGCACGCCGAGCGGATGGTCGCCCAGTTCTCGCAGCGCCGCATCATCGTGCGCACCATGACCGAGTGGGCGGCCCTCGATCCGGCGAGCCGCACCGCCTCGCGCCGCATCCACCTGCACCTGCGGCAGCGCCCGGTGCGACTGCTCGGCTCCGACGCCGTGACGGGCATCGAGATGGAGCGCACCGCCTCCGACGAGCTGGGTCGGATGGTCGGTACCGGGCACCTGCTGCGCTATGAGGTCGGGGCGGTCTATCGTGCCGTGGGCTACCGCTCGACCCCTGTTCCCGGGATGCCGTTCGACGCCGATCTCGGCGTCGTGCCGCACGTCGAGGGACGCGTCGTGGACGCGGAGGGCGCACCGATCCCGCGGCTGTACGCGACCGGCTGGATCAAGCGCGGTCCGGTCGGGCTGATCGGCTCGACCAAATCGGACGCCGCACAGACCATCGGACATCTCGTGGACGACCTCGACGCCCTGGAGCGCGAGGCCCGCGACGACGACCCGATCGTGCATCTCACCCACGCCGTCGACTTCGACGGGTGGCTGCGCATCGATGCGGCCGAGCGCAGCGCCGGCGCCGACCGCGGTCGAGAGCGGACCAAGCTCGTCGAGCGTGAGGAGATGCTGATGCATGCCAAGCAGGAACAGATGATGGAGGCCGGCCGATGACCGCGACACCCGTACCCACCCCGATCGGCGAGGCGCTCAAGGCCGCGTTTCGCACGCACCCCGCCGGCGTCGCGATCATCACCGCGAGCACACCCGAGGGCCCGGTCGGTCTCACGGCGTCGAGTGTCGCCTCTGTGGCGGTCGACCCTGCCGCGATCGTGTTCTCCGTGACCCGTGCCACCGGTTCCGCCGGGGCGATCCTGGGGGCTGCGACCTTCGTGGTGCACCTGATCGACGACGAGCATGCCGACCTCGCGCAGAGCTTCGCCGTGAGCGGCTCCGAGCGATTCACGCCCGAGCAGGGGTGGGCCGCACTGCCGACCGGAGAGCCTCATCTCCCCGAGGCCAGGGCGGCGCTGCGCTGTCGGACGATCCAGACCGTGGCGGTCGGCTCGTCGACCGTCGTCATCGCCGAGGTCATCGACGTGCTGGCAGGGCCGACCGGCCGCCCGCTCGTCTACCTCGACCGCCGCTTCCACGCCCTTCCGAACGACACCCACCACTGAAAGGAAGACGTCATGTCCACTCTCTACACGCTCCCTGAGCTGCCCTACGACTACTCGGCCCTGGAGCCGCACATCTCGGGCAAGATCATGGAGCTGCACCACTCCAAGCACCACCAGGCCTACGTCACCGGCGCGAACACCGCGCTCGAGCAGCTCGCGACCGCTCGCAGCGCCGGCGACCTCGCGAACGTCAACAAGCTCGAGAAGGACCTCGCGTTCAACCTCGGCGGCCACATCAACCACTCGGTGTTCTGGCAGAACCTCTCGCCCGAGGGCGGCGGCGCCCCCGAGGGCGAGCTGGAGGCCGCGCTGGTCGACGCGTTCGGGTCGATCGAGGCGTTCCGCGCGCACTTCACCGCGACCGCGCTCGGCGTGCAGGGATCGGGCTGGGCCGTGCTGGCGTGGGACAGCGTCGGAGCGCGCCCCGTGATCTTCCAGCTGTTCGACCAGCAGGGCAATGCCCCACTCGGCGTCACCCCGCTGCTGCAGCTGGACGTCTGGGAGCACGCGTACTACCTCGACTACCTCAACGTGCGCGCCGACTACGTCAAGGCGTTCTGGGAGCTGGTGAACTGGCCCGACGTGCAGCGTCGCTTCGAGGCGGCCCGCACGGCGACGAAGGGTCTCATCGTCGCGAGCTGACCGGGATGTGCGGCCGGCCGTGAGTATCTGCGCGACCGGCCGTGCGCGCGGTCACGCGAGGGAGAGGAAGAGCCTCTCCAGTTCGGCCATCGACACCCCACCGGTGTCGGTGGCCGTCTCCGTCTCCGCCTCCGCCTCCGGGTCGGTCAGGCACTCCTTCATGGCGGAGGCGATGATCTGGAAGCCCGCCTTGTCGAGCGCCGAGGTGACGGCGGCGAGCTGTGTGACCACCGCGCGGCAGTCGCCTCCGCTTTCGACGGCGGCGATCACGGCCCCGAGCTGTCCCTGCGCGCGCTTGAGTCGATTGACGATCTTGCGCTGAGTCTCGGCGTCTGCGGATGACATGTTCGCTCCCTGAGTGTCGGCTGGACTTCTCACTATACCCCCTGGGGTATAGTGAGACTCAGATACCCGTGGGGGTATCGGTGAGGAGTCGAGAACAATGTGCCGAGCAGTCCGTTGCAAGACCTGTGGCAAGACGACCTGGGCGGGGTGCGGTGAGCACGTCGACGCTGTGCGGCGAACGGTTCCCGCATCGCAGTGGTGTTCCGGGCACCCGAAGGAGCAGACGCAGCGCGGCTTCTTCTCGCGGATGTTCCAGCGATGACGTCCGCCGAACCGCTCACGGTCGTCATCGTCGGCGGCGTCGCCGGGGGGATGTCCGCGGCTGCGCGCCTGCGCCGGCTCGACGAGCACGCGCAGATCGTGGTCTTCGAACGCGGACCCGAGGTCTCCTACGCGAACTGCGGGCTGCCCTATTACGTGGGAGGTGCGATCGCAGAACGCGAGTCGCTGCTCCTGCAGACGCCCGCGTCGCTGCGCAGCCGCTTCCGACTCGACGTCCGCGTGCGTCATGATGTCGTGCGCGTGGACACCGCCCAGAAGGTGGTCGAGGTCATGGACATCGACACCGGGCGCCGCTTCACGCAGCGCTACGACACGCTGATCCTCGCCACCGGTGCGCGCCCGCGGCGGGATGAGCCCCTCTCCGACGTCCCCGTCCGCAGTCTGCGGACTGTCGAAGACGCGGACGTGATCGATGCGTCGCTCTCGCGCCCCGGAGTGCCGGTGGTGGTCGTCGGCGGTGGCTACACGGGCCTGGAAGCGGTCGAGAACCTCGTCGCACGGGGAGCGTCGGTCACCCTCGTGCAGCGGGGGCCCCACCTGCTCTCTCCTCTCGATGCGGAGATGGCCGCCCCGATCGCCGCCGAGATCCGTGCGCGCGGTGTCGACGTGCGCCTCGGGGTCGAGGTCGCCACGGCGGGGAGCGGCGCCGTCACGCTCACCGACGGGTCGTCGGTCGCCGCGGAACTGGTCATCGATGCCTCCGGCGTCGTGCCGGAGACGGCGCTGGCGGAGGGCGCCGGCATCCGCCTCGGTGAGACCGGCGGCATCGCGGTCGATTCGATGTGCCGCACGAGCGCGCCCGACGTGTTCGCTGTGGGAGACGGCGTCGAGAAGCTCGAGCTCGTGGGCGGTGACACGGCTCTCATCACCATGGCCGGCCTCGCGAACCGGCACGGCCGCATGGTGGCCGATCTCATCGCGGGGCGGACCGAGACGGTGCGACCCTCACTCGGCACCGGGATCGTCCGCGTGTTCGGGATCGCCGCGGCGAAGGTGGGGTGGAGTGAACGGCAGCTCCGGGCGGCGGGGCGCGAGTTCTACGTCGTGCACGTGCACCCCGGATCCCATGCGGGGTACTACCCCGGTGCCGAGACGCTGTCGATGAAGCTGCTCGCCGACCCTGGATGCGACGCCATCCTCGGGGTGCAGATCGTCGGGCGAGACGGTGTGGACAAGCGGATCGACGTGGTGGCGACGGCCATGCAGGCCGGCATGCCCGCGGCCGAGCTCGCGCATCTCGAGCTCGCCTACGCGCCGCAGTTCGGCTCGGCGAAGGATGCGGTGAACATCCTCGGCTACGTCGCGGAGAACACCCGCACCGGCACCACTCCGACGATCCAGTGGCATGAGCTCGAGGCCGCGCAGGCGGCGGGAGCGACCTTGATCGACGTGCGCTCGCCCGCGGAGTTCGCGGCCGGGGCGATTCCCGGTGCCCTCAACGTGCCGGTCGACGAGCTCAGGGATCGGCGGGACGAACTGCCGGACGGGCCCGTCGTGGTCCACTGCCAGGTCGGACTGCGCGGGCACATCGCCACCCGGATCCTCCGGCAGCACGGTGTCGACGCGCGCAACCTCGACGGCGGCTATCGCACCTGGCGCGACGCCACCCTGCTTCGCGGCTAGAGCAGGCGCGCGGTCGTCCCGCGCACGTTCAGCTCGTAGGGCAGCGCCGAGGGGATGTGCACGGCATCCGGGGTGGCGAGCTTCGCAAGCACCGCATCCGCTGCCCGCTCTCCCTGTCCGAGCGGGAACTGATCGACCGTGGTCAGGCGGAAGAACTCGCCGAGCTCGTGCCCGTCGATGCCGACGATCGACAGCTCCTCCGGCACGCTGAAGCCGAGGTCGCGAGCCGCGAGCAGGGCGCCGATGGCCATCTCATCCGACGCCGCGAACACCGCGGTCGGGCGGGGTCCCGGGCGTCCGAGCAGCTGCTTGGCCGCCCGGTATCCGCCCTCGACTGTGAAGTCGGCTGGTTCGAGGAAGGCATGGTTCAGGGGGAGGCCGGCCTTCGCCAGAGCCTTCTCGAAGCCCAGGCGGCGGTTGGTCGGGATGTGGAAGTCGATGTCGAACTCGGGGTTCGCCCCGATGTGCGCGATGTCGGTGTGGCCGAGGCTGATCAGGTGCTCGGTCGCCAGCTGCGCGACCGCGACGTCGTCGACCGTGAGGGTGTCGAGCTTCGGGTTCGGACCGCCGATCGCGATCACGGGAAGCCCGAGGTCGAGCAGGTACTGCGTCTCGTCCTCGTCGAGCTCGATCGACACCGCGATCACGGCATCCACGCGCTGTCGACGCAGGAACGTGTCGAACACATGGCGGCGCACGTCCTTGTCGGCGGTGATGTTGTAGAGCGTGATGTCGTAGCCCGCGCGCATGAGAGCGGCGGAGACGCCGGAGAGCACCGTGCTGAAGAACCACCGGTCGAGGAACGGGACGATGACGCCGACGTTGCGGGTGCGACCGGAGGCCAGGCTCGACGCGCGCGACGAGACGACGTAGCCGAGCGACTGCGCCGCGGCCTGCACCCTCTCCTTCGCGGACTCGGACACATGGCCGCGTCCGCTCAGTGCGCGCGAGACGGTCGCGGTGGAGACTCCGGCGAGCCGGGCGACCTCATCGATGCTGGCCATGTGTTCCTTCTCGAAAAGTGCTCCGGTCGCGATTCCTGTCGTCTCACGGGGGAGTGAGCGGCAGGAATCGCGACCGGAAGGGCCTGTCAGGCCTGGATTGCGGTGGTGTACCAGACGGCGGTGTCGACCGGGATCGATGCGCCTTCGAACGGCTGGCTCTGCAGGATCACGAGGGCATCGGCCGGCAGGTCGATCGGCGCGGTGCCGAGGTTCGCGACCACGTGCACGTCACCGCGGCGGAAGGCCACCGCGTCGGGACCGGCGTCCTCCCAGACCAGCGAGCCGCTGCCGAAGCCGTGCTCACGACGAGCGGCCAGCAGACGCTTGTACAGCGCGAGCGTCGACGAGGGGTCGACCTCCTCGACGTCGCGGGCGTAGGCCGACCAGTCGGCGGGCTGCGGGAGCCACGAGAGACCGGTGTCGTTGAAGCCGAACGCCGGAGCCTCCGCCTCCCAGGGCAGCGGCACGCGGCATCCGTCGCGTCCGTAGCGCTCGCCGTTCGTGCGGAACCAGGTCGGGTCCTGACGGTACTCGTCCGGGATCTCCATGGCTTCGGGCAGCCCGAGCTCCTCGCCCTGGTACAGGTACGAGGAACCGGGCAGCGCCAGCATGAGCGTGGTCGCGGCGCGGGCGCGTGCCAGGCCGATCGCGGTGTCCGGCTTGTTCGGGGTGTTCGGGCCGATGCCCTCGCCCTGGGGGTTCTCGGCGGTCAGCGCGAGGCGCGAGGCGTGGCGCACGACGTCGTGGTTCGACAGCACCCAGGTGCTGGGGGCGCCCACCGCGCCGAAGTCGTCGAGGGACTCGCGGATGACATCGCCCAGCGCCTTCGCATCCCACGGCGTCATCAGATACGGGAAGTTGAAGGTCTGGTGCATCTCGTCCGGACGCACCCAGAGAGCGGTCTGCTTGAGCGTCGGCATCCAGGCCTCGCCGCACAGCGCGCGGTCGCCGTCGTATTCGGCGAGCACCTTGTGCCAGTCGCGGTAGATGTCGTGCACGCCGTCCTGGCCCCAGTACGGCACGTTCGACTCGCCGCCGCCCATGGAGTCGGCATCGCTCGGGGGCGTGTAGTCGGGCAGGCCGTCGGCCTTGATCATGCCGTGCGCCACGTCGACGCGGAAGCCGTCGACACCGCGGTCGAGCCAGAAGCGCAGGATGGAGCGGAACTCCTCGCGCACCTCTTCATTGGTCCAGTCGAAGTCGGGCTGGGTGGCGTCGAAGATGTGCAGGTACCACTGGCCGGGGGTGCCGTCGGCCTCGACGACGCGCTCCCACATGCCGCCGCCGAACACCGACTCCCAGTTGTTCGGCGGAAGCTCGCCGTTCTCGCCCTTGCCGTCGCGGAAGATGTAGCGCGCGCGCTCGGGGCTTCCCGGCGCGGCCTTCAGCGCCTGCTGGAACCAGACGTGCTGGTCGGAGGAGTGGTTCGGCACCAGGTCGACCACCACGCGGATGTTGCGCGCGTGGGCCGCTTCGAGCATGTCGTCGAAGTCGGCGAGCGTGCCGAACAGCGGGTCGACGTCGCGGTAGTCGGCCACGTCGTAGCCGGCGTCACGCTGCGGGCTGGTCATGAACGGGCTCAGCCAGATCGCGTCGACGCCGAGCTCCTGCAGGGCGTCGAGCCGGCTGGTGATGCCCGGCAGGTCGCCGATGCCGTCACCCGAGGCATCCGCGAAGGAACGGGGGTAGATCTGGTAGATGACGGCGCTGCGCCACCACTCGGAACCGGGGGCTGCGATCTGCTCAAGCTGTGCCATGGGAACAGGCTAGTGCAAACGCTTACATTCATGCCAGAGCGGGGATCGAATCGGTTCGGTGATGGGAGCCGCGCGCGGGCGTGCGGGCGTTTGCAGGAGGATTCGCCGGATGCATGAGCTCTTCGCCCGCGGTGGTCATGCATCCGTCACGGTCTCATGCCGGTGTCGCCGGCGGCCCGATCGCAACCGGGGAGTAGGGTGAGGCATCCGATGAGTGGAGGCTGTCATGGTTCCCGAGATCAACTACTGGGCGGTCCTGCTGGCCACCGCATCGAGCATGATCGTCGGCTCGATCTGGTACGCCCCGAAGGTGTTCGGCACGCGGTGGTCGAAGCTCGCGAACGTCGACATGGACCGTCCGGCGGCGACGGCGGTCTGGCCCATCATCACCACCGTGATCGTCAGCTTCATCACGGCATGGGTGCTCGCCGGAGCCTCCTCGATCGCCTGGCACTTCTACGGCGGATCGTACTTCTGGGGTGCCATCGTCACCGCGGTGACGCTGTGGGCGGGCTTCACGGCCGCCCGTTTCATCACGCATGACGCGTTCGAGGGGCGCTCGACCAGGCTCACCACCCTGAACATCGCTCACGAGCTGGTGACCGTCGTCGTCATGGCGCTCATCATCGGCGTCTGGCCGCCGGCGCTCGCCTAGCGCACCGCCCGGACTCCGGGGATCGGGGGCGGTCAGCGGATCGCCGCGCATCGGATTCGCCGATGGGAGAGGCATCCCTAGACTTTCGCCGCTTCTGCGGCCTCGACGGGGCTGTCAGTGTGGGTCTCGTGGCCTCCGGGTCGCCCGCGTGGTCCTGACGGCGCGCGGTTTTGACCGAGGGGTCCCGATGTCCGGTTCTTCGCGCCGATCGGCGCCGTGGGCGATCGCCGCAGCGCTCGTCGCCGCGGCCGTGCTCGTGGGAGCGGCTCCTGCCGCCTGGGGTGCCATCCGGCCGGCGGACGACCAGGGCTCCGGGGCGGGCGCTCCGGATGCCGCGCAGTCCGTCGCGCTGGCGTACGAGTTCCTGGATGCGCGTGTCGATCAGTTCTGCGACGGGGCCGGTCACTGTCTGCCGCGCAGCTACGAGGGCGGGTTCTTCACCACTCCGAGCTGGGACTTCACACCCTCGTTCGTCTACGACGACGCGCTCGTGATCATCGCCTACACCGCGCGCGGCCTTCCGGATGATCTCGTTCGCGCGCGGGCGATCGGCGACACGCTTCTCTTCGTGCAGGACAACGACCCGATCGGCGACGGGCGCACCCGGGCGTCGTACGAGCCGCACGGAATCCGTCAGGGGCGAGTGGAGATCACCGGTCCCGGTTCGTTCACCGGGAATCAGGCATGGGTCGGGCTGGCCCTCACGCGTCTCGCACACGCCACCGGGGATCAGCGGTACCTCGACGGAGCGCTGCGTGTGGGGCAGTGGATCCAGGACAACACGGCCGACATGGTCAGGGCCCCGTACGGCTACACCGGCGGTCAGCTCGAGGACGGCACGTCGCTGAGCTGGAAGTCCACCGAGCACAACAGCGATGTGTCGGGGTTCTTCACGCAGCTGGCACAGCTCACGGGGGACCCGGTGTGGTCGGAGAGAGCGGCCGTGGCGGCCGACTTCGTCGCGGCGATGCAGAGTGCCGACGGCCACGTGAACACCGGCACGGGACTCGACGGCTCGACCGTCAACACCCGCCCGATCCCCCTGGATGCCCAGACGTGGAGCTCACTCGCCACCGGCGATCCGCGCTACGGCGCCGCTCTGGACTGGACACTCGCGAACCTGATCGCGACCGATGGCCCGTACACGGGGCCGTCGATCAGCGAGGTCGACGTGTCCAAGGCATGGTTCGAGGGCGGCGGGCACCTGGCTCTCGCCCTCAAGCTGCGCGACGGAGCGGGCGACGCCGATCGCGCCGAGTCGCTGCTGAGCAGCATCCGTCTGGCGCAGCGCGACGCGCCCAACGGCGACGGCAAGGGCATCGTCGCGACGTCGAACGACGGCCTCGACTCCGGATTCGGCGACCTCTACTACGCCAGCCTGCACACCGGTGCGACCGCGTGGTACCTGCTCGCGGCAGCCGGGGACAACCCCTTCGCTCTGCCGGTCGAGTGACCCGGGGCTACGCGGCGACGCGGGCGACCGCGGCGATGGCGCTGGTGAAGAAGTCGAGTCCGTCAACACCGCTGCGCATGGCGACGGAGGTGTCGGGGCCGAATCCTGCCTCGGTGGCGTGCTCGGGGTGCGGCATCAGGCCGACCACGTTTCCGGCTTCGTTGGTGAGGCCGGCGATGTCGCGCAGCGACCCGTTCGGGTTGACTCCGGCGTAGCGGAAGGCCACGAGCCCCTCGCCCTCGATGCGGTCGAGGGTCTGCTCGTCGGCGATGTAGCCGCCGTCGGCGTTCTTGAGGGGGATCACGATCTCCTGGCCGTTGCGGAACGCATTGGTCCAGGCGGTGTCGGAGTTCTCCACCGTGAGCCGCTGGTCGCGGCGCACGAAGTGCTGGTGGTTGTTGCGGATCAGGCCGCCGGGGAGCAGATGCGCCTCGACGAGCATCTGGAAGCCGTTGCAGATGCCGAGCACGGGCATGCCCTTCGCCGCCGCGTCCTTGACCTCGCTCATGATCGGCGAGAGTGCGGCGATCGCACCGGCGCGCAGGTAGTCGCCGTAGCTGAAGCCGCCGGGGAGGACGAGGGCGTCGACGCCCTCGAGGTCATGCGAGCCGTGCCACAGCGCGACGGGCTCGGCACCGGCGATGCGCACGGCGCGCTGCGCGTCGCGGTCGTCGAGCGAGCCGGGGAAGGTGATGACGCCGATGCGGACGGTCACTCGGCGACCTCGATGCCGACGACATCCTCGATCACGGAGTTGGAGAGCACCTCGTCGGCGATGCGCTTGGCCTCGGCGAGAACCTCGTCGGTGACCTCGCCCTCGACGGTGAGCTCGAAGCGCTTGCCGATGCGCACGTCGGTGAAGCCCTCGACGCCGAGGCGGGCGAAGGCGCCGGAGACGGCCTTCCCCTGCGGGTCGAGCAGTTCGGGCTTGGGCATGACGTCGACGACGATGGTGGGCATGAACGGCTCCGGGAGTCGCGGGCGGACGGGCGCACCCAGTCTACTGCCCCGGGCCCGCGCTCTTTCCCGGCGCGTGTGTGCGACCGCGCGGAGCGGAAGACCGACTACGCGGAGTGGAAGACGGTGTGCAGGTCGCCGACTGCCTCGCGGCCGCCGAGACCGTCGATCTCGAAGAGCACCGAGATGCCGACGACGTGGCTTCCGAGGCGCTCGACGAGTTCGCGCCCTGCGGCGAGGGTTCCTCCGGTGGCGAGCACGTCGTCGATGAGCAGCACGCGGGATCCGGCCGGCAGATCGTCGTGCATCTCGATCGTGGCGGTGCCGTATTCGAGGGCGTAGTCGACGGATGCCGCGGGCCGGGGGAGCTTGCCGGCCTTGCGGATCGGGATGAGTCCGACGCCTGCGGCGATGGCGGCGGCGCTGGCGAGGATGAACCCTCGCGCCTCGATGCCCGCGATCACGTCGAGCTGCCCGGCGAAGGGCTCGATGATCGCCTCGGTCGTCACGCGGAGGGCCTCGGCGTCGGCGAGGAGCGGCGTGATGTCGCGGAAAATGATGCCCGGCTGCGGGTAGTCCGGCACATTGCGGATCAGGGCTTCGGCGCGGACGAGGGCGGGGGACAGGGTGGCTTCGGGCACTGCCCAAGGGTACCCCGCGTCGGTCGGGTTGACACCGTGGGAGCGCTCCCATAGAGTGACTGGTCAGTTCGTGGGAGCGCTCCCACGGCACCCCGAAGCACCACACACCGCACGACCACCACAAAGGAGTGAACTGTGAACACACGTGCCCGCCACCGGATCCTCGTGACTGCCGCCGTGGCATCCGTCTCTGCCCTCGCCCTCGCCGGCTGCTCCGGAAACACGGGAGATTCCGGGGAAGGAAGCGCCGACGAACAGGTCACACTGACCGTCACCACGTTCGGCACCTTCGGCTACGAAGACCTCTACAAGGAGTACGAGAAGGCGCACCCGAACGTCAAGATCGAGGCGACCAACATCGACACCGGCGGCAACGCCCGCACCGATGCGTTCACCAAGATCGCCGCCGGTTCCGGCCTCAGCGACGTGGTCGCGATCGAGGAGGGCTGGCTCGGCGCCATCATGGACGTCTCTGACACCTTCGTCGATCTGCGCGACTACGGCATCGAAGACCGCAAGGACGACTGGGTCGACTGGAAGTACGGTCAGGCGACCGACGCCGAGGGTCGCGTCATCGGATACGGCACCGACATCGGCCCGAGCGGCATCTGCTACAACGGCGCTGCTTTCGAGGCGGCGGGGCTCCCGAGCGACCGCGAGTCGGTGGCCGAGCTGCTGAACGGCGACTGGGAGAACTACTTCGCGGTCGGCGCCGACTACACCGCGAAGACCGGCAAGGCCTGGTACGACCACTCCGGCTTCGTCTGGAACGCCATGGTCAACCAGCTGGACGAGGGGTACTACGCGGCCGACGGCACGTTGAACGTCGAGGACAACGCCGAGCTCAAGGAGCGCTTCGAGCTCCTGGGCGCCGCGACCGAGGGCGGGCAGTCCGCCGCGCAGACGGCGTGGGACTGGAACGGCGGCAAGTCGTTCGTCGACGGCACCTTCGCGACGTTCGTGTGCCCGGGCTGGATGCTCGGCGTCGTGCAGGGGCAGGTCGAAGCCGGCGGCGGTGACGCGTCGACCGGATGGGACTTCGCCGACGTGTTCCCGGGAGGCGCAGCCAACTGGGGCGGTGCGTTCCTGTCGGTCCCGGAGTCGTCGCAGCACAAGAAGGCGGCCGCCGAACTCGCCGACTGGCTGACGCAGCCCGAGCAGCAGGTGGAGCAGTCCGCTGCTGCCGGCAACTTCCCCTCGACGATCAAGGCGCAGGAGACGCTCGCGGCCGACGCGACGCCGAACGCCTTCTTCAACGACGCCCCGACCGGTGCGATCCTCGCCGAGCGCGCCAAGGGCGTCGTGGCCCAGTTCAAGGGTGCCGATGACTCGGTCATCCAGGAGAACGTCTTCGGCCCGGCGCTCAGCAGCCTCGATCGCCGCGAGACCGACACCCAGGGCGCCTGGGATCAGGCCGTCGGTCTGCTGAACCACCTCGTCGGCTGACATCCCCCTTCCGGTCGCAGTTCCTGTCGCCTCGCCCCACGGTCGGCGACAGGAACTGCGACCGGGACTCCTCGGAACTCCGGGACAAGGACACCCCATGACTCTCACCGCCCCGCCCGCGGAAAACCGCGAGAAGGCATCCCCGGCGAAGGATGCGCCGTCGAAGCCCTCCTGGCGCCACCGCGTCTCACGGTTCGACCAGACCGCCTCACCGTACTTCTACATCTCGCCGTTCTTCCTGTTGTTCGGGCTGGTGGGGCTGTTCCCCCTGCTCTACACGGTCTGGGTCGCCGTGCACGAGTGGGATCTGCTGAAGGGCGAGGGGGAGTTCGTCGGTGTCGGCAACTTCGTCGAGATCCTCGGCGACGGGATGTTCTGGAACTCGATCGGCAACACCCTGAGCATCTTCCTGCTCTCCGCGATCCCGCAGCTGGCCGTGGCCCTCGTGATCGCCTACCTGCTCGACCGCGGCCTGCGGGCGCCGACCTTCTGGCGGATGAGTGTGCTGATCCCGTTCGTCGTGACCCCGGTCGCCGTCGCCATCATCTTCTCGAGCATCTTCAACGAGGCCGACGGCCTGGCCAACAACCTCCTCAACCTCATCGGCATCGCCGACCAGGAGTGGAAGCACAACACCGCGCTGTCGCACATCGCGATCGCGGTCATGGTGAACTTCCGCTGGACGGGCTACAACGCCCTGATCCTGCTGGCCGCGATGCAGGCCGTGCCGCGCGACCTGTACGAGTCCGCGGCGCTCGACGGGGCGGGAGCCGCGAGACGCTTCTTCTCCATCACGATCCCCACGATCCGTCCGACCCTGATCTTCGTCATCATCACCGCGACGATCGGCGGGCTGCAGATCTTCGCCGAGCCGCGTCTGTTCGACGTGTCGACCGCGGGCGGCATCGGCGGCAGTGACCGCCAGTTCCAGACGACGGTGCTGTTCCTGTGGGAGCTGGCGTTCTTCCGACGAAACCTCGGAGAGGCGTCCGCCGTCGCGATCCTGCTGTTCCTGCTGATCGTCGGGATCGGTGTGATCAACTTCCTCATCTCCCGGCGGATCTCCACCGGAGACGCCCCTAAGAGCCGTGCGGCCCGTCGCCGCGCGCGCACCGCCGGATCGGCGGCGAGCAGGGCCGCCGCCGGATCGACGATCGCCACCACGACCGAGGAGAACGCGCGATGACCGCCACCCAGGCGCTGAGCGTCCCCGAGAAGATCCGCCGGCGCCGAGCCGTCGCCGGCGGTACCGCCGGCATCGGCAGCCGCCCCGGCTTCCTCACCTACGGCCTCCTGGCCGCGTTCATCATCGGCAGCGTCTACCCGCTGTGGTGGTCGGTCGTGGTCGCCAGCGGCACGAACGCGACGCGAGGTGAGACGCTCCCGCTGATCCCCGGCGGCAACTTCCTCGCCAATGCGGCTCGGGTGTTCGACGCGATCCCGTTCTGGCTCGCCCTCGGCAACTCGTTCCTCATCTCGGGCATCATCACGCTCTCGGTCGTGACGTTCTCGACGCTCGCGGGCTACGCCTTCGCGAAGCTGCGCTTCAAGGGCCGCGACGGACTGATGATCTTCGTGATCGCGACCATGGCGATCCCGACGCAGCTGGGCATCATCCCGTTGTTCATGCTGATGCGCGAGCTCGGCTGGACCGGATCGATCGGTGCGGTCATCGTTCCGACGCTGGTCACCGCGTTCGGCGTGTTCTTCATGCGGCAGTATCTGGTCGACGTCATCCCGGACGAGCTGATCGAGGCCGCGAGGATGGACGGGGCGAATCAGTTCCGCACCTTCCTGACTGTCGGGCTCCCCGCCGCCCGGCCGGCCATGGCGATCCTCGGACTCTTCACGTTCATGACCGCGTGGACCGACTACCTGTGGCCGCTCATCGTGCTCTCCCCGCAGAACCCGACCCTGCAGACGGCGCTCAGCCAGCTGCAGTCCGGGTACTACATCGACTACTCGATCGTGCTCGCCGGCGCGGTGCTCGCGACCCTCCCGCTGCTCGTGCTCTTCGTGGTCGCCGGACGCCAGCTGGTCAGTGGCATCATGGCGGGCGCGGTGAAAGGATGACCCCTATGACCCGCTCCTTCCCCGAGAACTTCCTGTTCGGCGCCGCCACCGCCGCCTACCAGATCGAGGGGGCGGCGTTCGAGGACGGACGCACCGCATCCATCTGGGATGCCTTCTCGCGCGAGCCGGGTGCCGTGATCGGTGCGGAGAACGGCGATGTGGCCTGCGATCACTATCACCGCTACCCGCAGGATGTGGCGCTCATGAAGCAGCTCGGCCTGCAGACGTATCGTTTCTCGACGTCGTGGTCGCGGGTGCGCCCCGACGGCGGAGCGGTGAACGCGGCCGGTGTCGATTTCTACGAGCGCCTGGTCGACGAACTGCTCAGCGCCGACATCCTGCCCTGGCTGACGCTGTACCACTGGGACATGCCGCAGGCGCTGCAGGAGGCGGGCGGCTGGACGAACCGTGACACGGTCGATCGCTTCCTCGAGTACGCGGGCACCATGCACGATGCGCTCGGCGATCGCGTGAACGTGTGGACCACGCTGAACGAGCCGTGGTGCTCATCGTTCCTCTCCTACACCGCCGGCGAGCACGCACCGGGGCACACCAGCATCGCGGAAGGTCTGCTCGCCTCGCACCACCTGCTGCTCGCGCACGGCAGGACGGTGCAGGAGCTCCGTGGACGTGATGCCTCGCTCAACCTCGGCATCACCCTGAACCACACGGTCGCCGACCCCGCCGATCCGCAGAACCCGGCCGACATCGACGCGGCCCGGCGCGTGGACGGACAGTTCAACCGCTGGTTCCTCGACCCGATCTACCGCGGCAGCTATCCGGCCGACATCGTCGACGACATCCGCGCGGTCGATGCCGAGGCTGTCGCACGGTTCGAGGCGGCGGTCCATGACGGCGATCTCGAGACGATCTCGCAGCACATCGACACGCAAGGGGTGAATTACTACCACGGAGACCTCGTCTCGGGCACGGCCCCGGCCGAAGAGCCCGTCTCCGCGGAGCCAGAGACCGAGCGAGTGCGGCGCAGCCCCTATCCGTCGAGCGGCGACATCCACGCGGTCGAGCGGGGCCTGCCGCGCACGGCGCAGAACTGGGAGGTGCAGCCCGAGGGCCTCACCCGGGTGCTGCAGCGCGTCTGGACCGAGTACGCCGAGCCCGCGGGCACCGTGCTCTACATGACCGAGAACGGCGCGGCCTACGACGACGTCGCGGTGGTCGAAGACGGCGAGACGCGCGTGCACGATGCCGACCGCACCGAGTTCCTGCGACTGCACCTCGGTGCGGTGCTCGACGCCGCGGAGGCGGGTGTGGACGTGCGCGGCTACTTCTACTGGTCGCTGTTCGACAACTTCGAGTGGGCGTGGGGTTACGACAAGCGCTTCGGCATCGTCCGCGTCGACTACGACACCCAGGAGCGCACCCTCAAGGACTCGGGGCGGGAGTACGCGCGCATCATCGGCGACCGCGCGCTCTGATCAGCGCGTCGCTCCCCATTCGAATCGTCGGAGCGGTCCCGTCCGGGGTCGAGAGGCGGCAGTTTGCGCGACGCGGAGGGGGAGTGTCGTCGCAGCCCGCGCCGACCGGTGAGAATAGGGCGATGGAAGAGTGCGTACGTTGATGTCGCCCCGAGCGACCATCGAAGAGGTGGCATCCGCCGCCGGTGTCTCCCGATCGACGGTGTCGCGCGTCGTGAACGGGTCGACCGCCGTGAGCCCGGAGGCCCTCGCCGCCGTGCGCGCCGCGATCGACGAGCTGAACTACGTGCCCAACCGCGCGGCACGCTCCCTCGCCTCACGGCAGACGCACGCGATCGCCCTGATCGTGCCGGAGGACACCACCCGCTTCTTCGGCGACCCGTTCTTTGCGGCCATCGTCGCCGGGATCACGGGTGCACTCGGCGGCTCGGACTACCTGCTCAACCTGCTCATCGCGAGCGATGACCCCGGCGACAAGATGACCAGCTTCGTGCGCAACGGCGGCGTCGACGGCGCGTTGATCGTGTCGCATCACACGAGCGACGCGTTCGTCGATCGGATCGCGGATGCCGTTCCGGTCGTCTTCGGTGGACGCCCCGTGCGTCGGCGCGACGGCGACTACGTCGTCGATGTCGACAACGTGGCCGGAGCGAAGAACGCCACCCGCCGCCTGATCGACATCGGGCGCACGCGCATCGCCACGATCTCGGGTCCGCTCACGATGGTCGCCTCGGAAGATCGTGTGCAGGGGTTCCGCGCGGCTCTCGCGGACGCCGGACTCACTCCGTATGCGGAGGAGGAAGGCGACTACACCGAGTCGAGCGGAGCGGAAGCCGCCAGGCGGCTGCTCGACGGCGGACGGCCGGATGCGATCTTCGTCGCGAGCGACCTGATGGCCCGTGGCGCACTGACGGCACTGCGCTCAGCGGGTGTGCGTGTGCCGGAGGACATCGCCCTGGTCGGTTTCGACGACTCCTCGGTCGCCATCACCACCGATCCGCAGCTGACCACGATGCGCCAGCCGATGTACGCGCAGGGTGAGGCGATGGCCCGGGTCCTGCTGTCGCGACTGGCAGGCGAAGAGCCGCCGACCACGACGATCCTGCCGACCGAGCTGGTGATCCGCGCCTCCGCCTGAGCGGTCGCGCCGGTGGGGCGTGCCCTGCGGCGGAGGGGATGAACACGGCTGTGGCCCTGGCGCCCCCTCCGGGCCAGGCCCACAGCCGTGGGTCGGTGTCGGCTGAGCAGGTCAGCCGAAGATCGACGTCAGCAGATCACCGCCGAACAAGGAGAACGCGGTGATGCCGGCGGACAGCAGCAGCACCGCGGCTGTGCCGGCGAGCGCGAAGACGGAGATCCCGCGGCCGCCCAGCCGTTGGCCACGCAGGCCGACGGACACGCCCGCTCTGGCGGCGATGTCTCCGGCGTCATCGTCGCGATACAGCTCGGTGCGTGCCGCGAATCGGCGGTGGAACTCCTCGGCGAGGGTGATCGCCGCCGCCATGGTCTCGGCGCGGTCGAACCGCGTGCCGGAAGGCAGGTAGACGTAGAGCCGGTCGGATACGAGTTCGATCTCGGCACCCGAGCCGAGGTCGAGCACGCGGGCCATCAGGTCGGGTGTGAAGATGTACAGCGCGTCCTGCTGGTAGCCCTTCGGCACGAGAAGGCGGAACGTCTTCGCGAACTCGCCTTCCAGATCCAGGCGCGCAGCCCCGCGCCCTAGACCCAGCGTGGGGATGATGCTGCGCTTCCGGTTCGCGAGCACGATGTGCGGAACGGGTGCCGGCAGCGGCAGCTCGATGAACGCGAACGGGCGCTGGATCGTCGCGCGCTCCTGGCCGTGCGAGACCGAATGGTGCATGCCCATCTCGAACGGCATCCGCTCGTCATCGCAGGCGATCACCGCACGTTCGCGCCCGTGCACGACCCGCGTGAACGCGGTGCCGGGGCGGCGGGTTCGCTCGAGTGCGTCGGCGTAGGCCCAGCCGTTCTGCCAGGCGAAGGCTGCGACTTTCACCCGGCGGCTCAGACCCACAGCCCACCAGACGAAGCCGACGGCGGCGAGCACCGTGTACCCGATCACGAACGCCCCGAGGATGGGTGCGACCGTGAGGATGTCGCCGCGCCCGAGGAACCACAGACCCGTCAGCATCGCGGCGGCGAACAGCAGGACGGCGACCAGGACCACCAGGAACCGGCGATGCGGCGGGATCCCGCAGATGCGTTCGTAGGTGAGGATGTCGCGGAGGCCCGCGCTTCTTCGCAGCGGTTCCAGATCGACGGCTACAGGCTCCACGACAGCGACGCCCACGGACCGTTGCGCTTCTCGGTCGCCGCGGCCTGGAAGTCGGACCAGCCGTCTCCGAACTTCTCGAACGACTTCTCGTCGGCACTGCCGTCCGACCAGTGCATCACGCGGCCCACGATGTAGCTCAGACCGAAGTCTGCCCACGACTCGAAGGCCGGGCGTGCCTCGATGTTGATGCGGTGGATGATCGCGCGTGCTTCGGCGACGTCGCCGTGTCCGAGCGCGACGCCCCAGGTGGTCATCGCGACGGCCTGACCGATCCCGTAACCGTCGAGGGTCTTCACGAAGAGACCGGGGGTCACGATGTCCTTGCCCACGCGCTTGCGCACCTCGGACTCGGCGTATTCGATCGAGGTGACGAAGGTGCGCGCATCGCGCTTGTCCCCGCCTTCCTGCACGATCGCGGCAAGCCACTCCTTGGCCTTCGGGGTGCGTCCGAGGCGCTGGGCGAGCTCGACGCGGACGGCGAGGTAGAGCATCCACACCTCGCGACGACGACGGACGGTGCTGAGGCGCTCGATGTTGGCGAGCCAGTCGTCACGTGTGTGCACACCCCATTGGTCGACCAGGACCTTCTTCTCGCTGTCGCCGAGGAGCGAGGCGGTCGGATCGTTCCAGTATCCGGAGGGCAGGTTCACGATCTGCAGGAAGCCGAGCGCGAGCTCGTTCGCCTCGGCGTCGCTGGTCGAGTAGTCCGGCGAAGCCTTGACCTTGGCCGCGGGGAGGATCCAGCTCACGAGGAAGAACAGCGCGACGACGCCGACGATCGCCCAGGCCCACCACTGGCTGATGAGCCATTCGAAGATCGAGGTGACGCTGTTGAAGTCGACGCTCGCGAGAGAGTGCATTGATGCTCCTGGGCAGGGGGGGAAGTCCGTGTCGGTTCATAGATTGAACGCGTATTCAGTGAGTAATCTATACGGCAGGGGGCGATTCGGAAAAGACAAGCCGGCAGGACTCGGGAGGTGGATGCCACATGGCGCGCTCCGACGAGCAGAACCGGCTGGCCCGCGAGCGCGCCAGGGAGAACATCCTGCAGGCGGCGATCGATACCTTCAGCGAACGCGGCGTCGCGGGTGCGAGCATCGCGGAGATCACCCAGCGCGCGGGTGTCGCGCAGGGGCTCGTGAACTACCACTTCGGTGGCAAGGAGCAGCTCGTCGTCGCCGTGATCGATCGCTGGTTCGAGACGGTGCTCGGCTTCGCCCGAGTGGAGGGGACCCCCGACGAGATGCTCGCGGCGGTGATCGACGCCGCTCTCACGGCGACCGCCTACGCGATTCCGTTGCAGCGGGCCGTGCTGGCGATGCAGCAGCAGCCCTCGACGCACCGGCTGTTCGCGGTGTCGGAGGCGCGGCACGAAGCGGCAGCGACCGCAGCGGAAGACGCGGTTCGCGACCTGTTCCGCGCGCGGGGGGCGGAGGATCCGGCTCTCGAGGAGGTCATGCTGCGCAGCACGATCGAGGGTGTCTTCGTGAAGTCCGCCGTCTTCGGCGACACCTACCCGCTCGAGGAGGCGCGACGCTGGATGTTCCGGCGCTACGGTCTGCCGGAGCCGACGACGCCCATCGCGCCGCCGGTCCCCCTCCGCGACGGTGAACCGCGGCCTCGGGCGACAGCGGCGCTGCGCTCGGACGAGGAGCGCGCGGACGCATCCGCGTGACGAACAGTACGGACGCGGGGCCCGGTCGTGAACGACCGGGCCCCGCTGATTCCGACAGCGTTCGAGTGAACGGTGTCAGTTTCCGTATAGTGCGACGACTCCGTCGGTGTCGACGCTCGTCATCGACAGATCGGCGGAAGATCCGTTGCACTGCGGGTAGTGCATGATCGAGGACGAGTCATACGGCGTCAGCGGACGCCAGTTGTTGTCCTCGAAGCAGGTGCCGGCCTCGGGGCGGGTGTGCTCGTGGCGGAAGCCGAGCACGTGACCGAGCTCATGACCCAGCACATTCGTCGGGGTCCAGGACGAGCCCGGGGTCCAGATCGAGTCGTCGATGAGCACGTTCTGCAGGCGCGGCGCCGTGCTCGGGAAGAAGGCCCGGGCGATGTACTGCGTCGTCTGCACGGGCTCCACGGAGAAGAGGACGGCGTTGTTGCGCGTCGTGCAGTTGGCATCGGCGCTGCTGTCGTAGATGAAGTCGATCTTCGATGATGCGGCCTCCCAGAGCGCGGCGCCGCTTTCCATCGCGCTCACGACGTCGGCGTGACGTGCACCGAATGCCGTGCTGACGCAGTAGGTGAGGGCGCTCGCCTGCGCGTCGGACCACTTGTCGTCGATGCTGTTGACCGTGTTGACGATGAGGCCGTTGGTCACGGGATCGGCGCCGAGGAGCTGTTCGTAGAACGACCGCAGTTCGCCCTGGTTGGAGATCACCTCGTCCCCGTTGACGACGTAGGCTCCGTCGATGTCTCGGTAGGTCGACGCCTCGAACTCCTGGAAGGTGGGGATGTCGTCGGCGTCGGGTGCGGAATTTGCGGCAGCGGGGATGACCGTGCCGAGGCAGAGCGCAGCAGCCGCGGTAGCGGCGAACGCCAGTTTTCTCGTGAGTCGCAAAGTACTGGTCCTTTTCGATCTGAACGATTCCGCGCGCCCCCTCGGTGCGCGGCCCCCGGGGAGAAAGGCGGGCAACTCTGCGTCGTCGATCGCCCCGAAGTCCGCTCACGGTAACCATGCCTTTCACGGGATCGCAAGGCACCTCCCGGCACGTTCATAGATTTATGCACTCAGGTCAGAAATACCGAATGCTGTTCTGGTCGAACGTGTTGTCCGACGTCGCGAGAGGTCGGGGGTCAGGGGTGACCCATGCGGGCGAAGGCCCCCAACACGCTGCGCTCGGATGCCGTGAGGTAGCGCTCGAGCTCTTCGGTGGCCGCCTCGGGCCCGCGCTCCAGCAGTGCGGTGAGCACCGCGCGGTTGCGCCGGACGAACGGCTCATGCAGGGATCGCGGCTCGTCGATCTCGAGGAAGACGAGGCGCAGCTCGGCGGCGACGTCTCGGTAGGTGCGGGAGAGGCGTGCGCTGTCGGCGAGGGCGACGATCGCGTCGTGGAAGGCCATGTTGGCGCTGCCGATGCGCCGCCAGTCCTCGTGTGGCAGCTGCTCCTCTGCCTCGGCCAGGGCATCGCGCATGAGCTGTACGGCGGGGTGCTCCGGCTCGGACTGGCGCAGCGCCGTGCACTCGATCACACGGCGGGCGCGGTAGATGTCGATCACGTCGGCGATGGTGGGGGATGCCACCGAGACGCCGCGATGCGGGATGTGTTCGACGAGCCCCTGCTCGGCGAGCACACGGAACGCTTCACGGAGGGTGTTGCGCGAGACGTCGAACTGCTCGGCGAGGGCGGACTCCGACAGTCGCGACCCCGGCGCGAAGTCGCCGTCGATGATGCGCTGTCGGAGCACGTCGGCGAGCACGCCCTGCTGGTTCATGCCTTCATCGTAGGTGGCGCCGTGGTCGGATCGTCTGCGGGTGGCAGTGAGGGATCATACGAAAGCAACCGCTCTGTAGCACGGCCGTAACATGATTGTTGAACAATCGGGTTCTATCCGTTCTACACTGGGGTCACCCGACACCCACCAACGACGATGGGAATCCCCCCGCATGTCTGAGCAGACCACCGCCTCCCTCTCCCCGGAGGACGAGGCCCGCCTCTCGTCCGTCAAGAAGCGCGCGGGCCGCAGTGCCGTCATCGGCGCGATCTTCCTCATGGCCACCAGCGCCATCGGCCCCGGCTTCATCACGCAGACCGCCACGTTCACGGCGACGATGGGGGCGGCCTTCGCGTTCGCGATCCTCATCTCGATCCTCGTCGACATCGCGGTGCAGCTGAACGTCTGGCGCATGATCACCTCCTCGGGCAAGCGCGCCGGCGAACTCGCCAACAGCGCCATCCCCTTCTCGGGGCACCTGATCGCCGTGCTCGTCGTGATCGGCGGGCTGGCGTTCAACATCGGCAACATCGCCGGTGGTGGGCTCGGACTGAACGCTCTGCTGGGAATCGACACCAAGCTCGGCGGCATCGTCACCGCGGCCCTCGCGATCATCATCTTCCTCGTGAAGAAGGCGGGGCCGGTGATGGACGTCGTGCTGGTCGTGCTCGGCATCGGCATGATCGTCATGACCGTGGTCGTGGCCGTCATCGCGCAGCCGCCGATCGGCGAGGCCCTGCGCCAGACGTTCGCGCCGGATGAACTGAACTTCGCCACCATCACGACCATCGTCGGCGGAACCGTCGGCGGGTACATCACCTACTCCGGCGCCCACCGCTACCTCGACTCCGGTCACACCGGACCGGAGCACGCCCGCTCCGTGATGCGCGCGGCGACCAACGGCATCCTCGTCACCGGTGTCATGCGCTACGTGCTGTTCCTCGCGATCCTCGGGGTCGTGGCCTCGGGCGTCACGCTCGACCTCTCCGGTCAGGGCGCGAACCCTGCCGGTCAGGCGTTCGGCGCGGTGCTCGGCGATGCCGGACTCCGCATCTTCGGCGCGATCTTCTGGGCCGCAGCGATCAGCTCGGTCATCGGGGCGGCGTACACCTCCGCCACCTTCCTCTCCACCTTCACCAAGAAGCTCAAGGGAGGCTGGCCCCTGCAGCTGGCGACCGTCGCCTTCATCGTGGTGTCGCTGGCGGTGTACCTGTCGATCGGCACGGCACCCGCGGCGATCCTCGTCTTCGTCGGCGGTTTCAACGGCCTGATCCTGCCGATCGGACTCACGGTGTTCATGTACATCGGCTGGTTCCGCCGGGACCTGCTCGGCTCGAAGAAGTACCCGATGTGGCTGCTCGTCGCCGGTACGCTCGTGACGCTGCTCACCTGGTACATGGGGATCGTCTCGGTCGGCCCCATCTTCGCCTTCCTCGGAATCGGAGCGTGATCGCATGACGTCGATCGACCTGAACTCGGACCTCGGCGAGAACGTCACCGACCGAATCGTCAGTGACGATGCGAGCATGCTGCGCCTCGTCACGAGCGCCAACGTGTCATGCGGGTTCCATGCGGGGAGCCCTGAGGGCATCCGCGAGACGCTCGCAGCAGCAGTGCAGGGCGGCGTCGTGATCGGCGCGCATCCCGGCTACCGTGACTACGAGAACTTCGGACGAACGAAGGTCGACATCGACTCGGCCTCGCTGCAGGCGCACGTCGAGTACCAGCTCGGTGCTCTCGTGGGACTCGCCGCCGCTGTCGGCGGGAGGGTCTCTTACGTCAAGCCGCATGGTGCGCTCTACAACACGATCGCGCGCGACGAACGGCAGTCGAAGGCCGTGGTGGCGGCGATCCGCGCGATCGATCCGAGCCTGGTGCTGCTGGGGCTCTCCGGAGGCGTCGTGCTCGATGTCGCCGCGCGCGCCGGACTCGCGGTCGCCGCTGAGGCCTTCGCCGACCGCGCCTATCAGCCCGACGGGCAGCTGGTGTCGCGTACCGAGGAAGGGGCCGTGCTGCACGACCCGGATGCGGTCGCGGAGCGCATGGTGCGCCTCGCCTCGGAGGGCGTGATCCGTGCGATCGACGGCACCGACGTACCCGTGGTCGCCCAGTCGATCTGCGTGCACGGCGACAGCCCTGGTTCGGTGGCGATGGCGGCTGCGACCAAGCGGATGCTGCAGGACGCAGGCATCACGATCGCACCGTTCGCGGGCGCGCGATGAACACGGAGCACCTCGTCTGATGCGCATCCGCACGGCATCCGATCATGCTCTTCTCGTCGAGGCGGACGACCTCGACGAGGCGATGCGTCTGAACCTCGCCTGGGAGGGCGTTCCCGGCATCGTCGAGCGCATCCCCGGCGCCCGTACCGTGCTCGTGCGCTTCGATCCGCTTCGCGTCTCGGCATCCGACCTTGCGACCGCGCTCGCCGCAACGCCGATCGACACCGCGCATCTGCCCGGCACGGGAGAGGTCACGGTGCCCGTGCGGTACGACGGCGAAGACCTCGAGGAAGCGGCATCTCTGCTGGGCGTGACGGCGGAGGAACTCGTGAACCGGCACCTCGCTGCCCACTGGCGGGTCGCATTCTCCGGATTCGCCCCGGGCTTCGGATACGTCGTGGGCAGCGACCCCCTGTTCGATGTGCCCCGCCGCGCGTCTCCGCGCACCCGCGTGCCCGCCGGATCGGTCGCGCTCGCGGGGGAGTTCACCGGGGTGTACCCGCGCGAGAGCCCCGGCGGATGGCAGCTCATCGGACGCACGGATGCCGCGATGTGGGACATCGACCGGGACCCGCCCGCCCTGCTGTCGCCGGGGACCGCCGTGCGGTTCGAACGTGTGCGGGACGAGGCTCGGCTGGACGCCGCTCGGCTGGACGTGGTGGGGCTGGACGCTGCTCGGCTGGACCGAACCGGAGGCGCTCAGGAGCCCGCCCGGCGAGCCGTGCCGCAACCCGCCGCAGTGGACGCGGAGGGCGCGGGTCGCGGCGCGGAGGCGGCCGTCGAGGTCGTCCGTGCGTCGCTGCAGCTGCTGGTGCAGGATGCCGGGCGCTCGGGCTATGCCGCGCTCGGGGTCTCGGCATCCGGGGTGGCGGACCGCCGGGCGATGCGCGACGCGAACCGCGCAGTGGGCAATACGGCCCGGGCTGCGGTTCTCGAGAGCGTCGGGGGTGTCGTGCTGCGGTTCCGCGGATCCGGTGTCGCCGCCGTCACAGGGGCTTCCGGCGCGCTCACGCTGGAAGAGGCTGGAGGAAGCGTTCGTCCTGTCACGCACGGCGAGCCCTTTGCCACCGTCGACGGCGACGAACTGACGCTCGGTCACCCCGAGCACGGGCTGCGCTACGTCATCGCGGTCCGCGGTGGAGTGGATGCGGCCCCGGCCCTCGGCAGTCGCGCCGCCGACACCCTCGCCGGACTCGGGCCCCTCGCACTGACAGCGGGCACGGTGCTCCCCATCGGCGACGCCGGCCGGCACGCCGTCGACCCGTCCGTCGTTGCGCGCGAGCTCCCCGCCCCCGGGGATCTCGTCGACCTGGAGATCACCCTCGGCCCGCGCGACGACTGGTTCACAAGCTCAGCGGTCGAGACCCTCACCAGTCAGGAATGGACCGTCACGCCGCGTTCCGACCGCGTCGGCATCCGACTGCAGGGCCAGGTGCCGCTGGAGCGCGCCCTCGGAGGAGAGCTCGCGAGCGAGGGCGCCGTCACCGGCGCGATCCAGGTCCCGCCCGACGGACAGCCGGTACTGTTCCTGCCCGACCATCCGCTCACCGGCGGATACCCCATCATCGGAGCGCTCACGGATCGCAGTCTCGACCTCGCAGGTCAGCTGGCTCCGGGAGTGCGCCTCCGCTTCACCGTCAAGGAGTCCTCATGACCACCGTGTCGACCGTGCCGACCACGCAGCGGGTCCTGATCGCGAATCGCGGGGAGATCGCCGTGCGCGTCATCCGCGCCTGCGCCGAAGCCGGGTACGCATCCGTCGCGGTCTATGCGGATCAGGATGCCGACGCCCTGCATGTGCGTCTGGCCGACGAGGCCGTGGGACTGGGTGGTGTCACTGCCGCCGACACGTACCTCTCCATCGATGCGCTGCTCGCCGCCGCACGGAAGTCCGGGGCGACCGCCGTGCACCCCGGATACGGATTCCTCTCGGAGAGCGCTGCGTTCGCGCGGGCCGTGGAGGACGCGGGGCTGGTCTGGATCGGACCGACGCCGGCGAGCATCGACGCGCTCGGCGACAAGATGACCGCCCGCCGTATCGCTCAGCAGGTCGGAGCGCCGCTGGCTGCCGGCACCGATGAGCCGCTGGCCGGGCCCGAGGAGGCTGTGGCGTTCGCCGAGCAGCACGGACTCCCCATCGCGATCAAGGCGGCATTCGGCGGGGGCGGTCGCGGGCTCAAGGTCGTGCGGGAGCTGTCCGAGGTCGCCGAGGCCTTCGATGCGGCCACCCGTGAGGCGGTCGCGGCGTTCGGCCGGGGGGAGTGCTTCGTCGAGCGCTTCCTCGAGAGCCCGCGACACATCGAGGTGCAGGTGCTCGGCGACGGGCTCGGCGGCGTCGTGGTCGTCGGCGATCGCGACTGCTCGATGCAGCGCCGAAATCAGAAGCTCATCGAGGAGGCGCCGGCTCCCGGCCTTTCCGTCGAGCAGCGCACACGGTTCCACGATGCGGCGCGGTCGATCTGCGGTGAGGTGAGGTATCGCGGGGCGGGCACGGTGGAGTTCCTGCTCGCGGCCGACGGCACCATCTCGTTCCTCGAGGTCAACACCCGGCTCCAGGTGGAGCATCCGGTCACCGAGGAGGTCACCGGAACCGACCTCGTGCGCGAGCAGTTCCGCATCGCGTTCGGGGAAGGCCCCTCGATCGTCGAGACGCCGAAGCCGGTCGGGCACGCCTTCGAGTTTCGGATCAACGCCGAAGACCCCGGCCGCGGTTTTCTGCCGAGCCCCGGTCGCGTCGAGCGGCTGCGGATCCCCGGTGGTCCTGGTGTGCGCTGGGACAGCGGCATCGAAGAGGGGGATGTCGTGCAGCCGGCGTTCGACTCGATGATCGCCAAGCTCATCGTGCACGCCGAGTCCCGCGACGCGGCCATCGTGCGCGCGCGGAGGGCTCTGCGCGAGCTCACCGTCGACGGCCCGGCGACGGTGATCCCGTTCGATGTGATGGCGCTCGACGACGAGGCGTTCGCCACGGAGTCCTTCGCGGTGCACACGCAGTTGATCGAGAGCGCCCTGCTGCCGAAGCTGGAGACGCAGGCGCGGCCTGCAGTCGTGCCGGATGCCGCTCTGCAGCGCTTCCCTGTCGAGATCGACGGGCGACGGGTCGTGCTCGGACTGCCCGCCGCGCTGCTGGCCGGATTCGGTCGGCCGGCCGATCCTGCGGCGGAGACGCCCACGGCCGATCCGGCAGAACTGCGCGCGCCGGTGCCGGGCACGCTCGTGCGGTGGCTCGTCGATGACGGAGCCGATGTGGCGGAGGGCGACCCGGTCGCGGTCCTCGACGCCATGAAGATGGAGACCACGGTCGCCGCCCACCGGGCCGGGATCCTGTCGCAGCGTGCAGAGCTCGCAGCGGTGGTTCCCGCTGACGCCGTTCTCGCCCTTATCTCCTGAGCAGCCAGTCCTGCTCCGGTCGCACTTTCTGCCGTCTTAGAGGCCCGAGACCGGCAGAAAGTGCGACCGGAGTGTGCGCTGGAGTGCGACCGGAGTGATCAGGCGGGGTCTCCGCCGAGCGGGCCGACGGCTTCGAGCGGCTTCGGGTCGTCGGCACCCGTCTTGCGCAGGCGGGCGATCAGGTTGCCCAGGTGGTAGATCAGGATCGCGGCCACCGTGGCGATGACGATGCCGCCGAGCTCGAAGCCGGAGGCCTCGTCCTTGATCATGAACCCGCCGACGGCCATGATGAGCGCGACGGCTGCCGTGTACTGGTTGACCGGGCGCGAGAAGTCGACGCGGTTGTCGACCCAGATCTTGATGCCGATGACGCCGATCAGGCCGTACAGTGCGGTCGTCACGCCGCCGAGCACACCGGCGGGCACCGAGTTGATGACCTCGCCGAACTTGGGGGAGAGGCTGAGCAGGATCGCGGCTGCACCGGCCACCCAGTAGGCCGCGGTGGAGTACACGCGCGTCGACGCCATCACGCCGATGTTCTCGCCGTAGGTCGTGGTGCCCGATCCGCCGAAGAATCCGGCGAGGGTCGTCGAGACGCCGTCGGCGATCAGTGCCTTGCCGGTCTGCTGGTTCACGGTCGCGTCACCGGTCATGGTCGCGACACCGCGTACGTGTCCGACGTTCTCGGCGATCAGCACGAGGACGACCGGGAGGAACATCGCGAGTGCCGTGAGGGTGCCGGGCTCGGTGAAGTTCGGGAAGGTGAAGGTGGGAAGACCGACCCAGTCGGCCTTCTCCACGGCCGAGAAGTCGAGCTCACCGCGGAACGCCGCGAAGATGTACCCGGCGATGACGCCGAGGAAGATCGAGATGCGTCCGAGGAATCCGCGGAAGACGACGGCGAAGAGGATCGTGATGGCGAGGGTGAAGGTCGCGGTCACAGGGGCTGCGGCGTAGTTGTTGTGCGCTGCGCCCGCGAGGTTGAAACCGATGAGCGCGACGATGGTTCCGGCCAGGACCGGCGGGAGGAAACGGTCCACCCACTTCACGCCGACCGTGTGCACCACGACGCCGATGATCGCCAGGAGCACACCGACCGCGACGATTCCGGCCAGGGCGGTTCCCATGTTCGCGGAGGCGGTCGCGGCAGTGACCGGTGCGATGAAGGCGAACGACGAGCCCAGGTAGCTGGGCAGCTTGTTGCGGGTTACGAGAAGGAACAGGATCGTGCCGACGCCGCTGAAGAGCAGCGTGGTGGCGACCGGGAACCCGGTGATGATCGGCACCAGGAACGTGGCGCCGAACATGGCCACGACATGCTGGAGACCGATCGCGATCGTGGCGGGCCAGTTCAAACGCTCATCGGGACGGACGACGGCGCCGGGCTCGACCGTGCGGCCGTTTCCGTGCAGCTTCCACAGGGCCATGCGGGCTCCTCAAGGTTCGGGGGATGGCAGGGGTGCCGGAGCAACACTACCGATTCCTGAGTTTTCCCTGAACGCCAACCACTCTCGCATGTGCAGGTGTGAGCGACGGATGCATGAGGGTCCCGCGGCCGAGAGTCATGCATCCGCCTGATCGTCATGCATCCGTGCGGAGATCGGGAACCGGAGATCGGGATCCGGAGATCGGGATCCGGAGATCGGGATCCGGAGATCGGGACCCGGAGATCGGGACCCGGAGATCGGGAGCGCTCAGGCGCCGAGGCGCTCGATCAGCTCGCGGTAGCGGTCGGCGGTGCGTGCGACGATATCTTCCGGAAGCAAAGGCGGCTCGCCCTGCTGGTCCCAGTTCGCGGCCATCCAGTCGCGCACGATCTGCTTGTCGAAGCTCGCCATCCGCTCGTTCGGCGTCGTACCGGTGCGCCAGGCCTCCGCATCCCAGTACCGCGAGGAGTCGCTCGTGAGCACCTCGTCGGCCAGGCGCAGGGTACCGTCGGCATCCGTCCCGAACTCGAACTTGGTGTCGGCGAGGATCAGGCCCTTCTCCTCGGCGATCGCCGCCGCGCGGGCGTAGATCGCGAGGGAGGTGTCGCGCAGTTCGGCCGCGCGTTCGGCGCCGACCAGCTCGACGGCGCGCTCGAACGTGATGTTCTCATCGTGCTCGCCCATCGGTGCCTTGTAGGCAGGGGTGAACAGCGGCTCCGGCAGGCGGTCGCCGTTCTGCAGGCCGGCGGGCAGCGGAATGCCGCAGACGGTGCCGCTCTCCTGGTACTCGACCCAGCCCGACCCCGTGATGTAGCCGCGCACGACGCATTCGATCGGCAGCATCTCGAGCGACTGCGCGAGCATCGCCCGATCGGCGACCGCGTCCGGGAGCTCGCCCTCGGCGATGTGGTTGGGGAAATCGGAGAGCTGTGCGAACCACCAGCGGCTCAGTCGCGTCAGCAGGGCACCCTTTTCGGTGATGCCGGGGGAGAGCACAAAGTCGAAGGCGCTCACGCGGTCGGAGGCCACGACGAGGATGCGCGTGTCCGCCGGATCCTCCGAGGCGTACAGGTCGCGGACCTTGCCCGAGTAGATGTGCCGCCAGCCGGGAATGCTCTGTGCCGTGCCTTCTGAAGGTGTGCTCACCCGCCCATTATCCCGGTTCCCGCGGTCACCGAATGCCGTGGTCCCGGTGTCAGAGGGGCGATCTAGCCTGGTGGCATGACGGACGACATCCTCACGCCGCGTCTTCGACTCTCGCGTCCGGTCGAGGGCGATCTCGACGCGCTGTTCTCGATCTCCGCCGATCCGCGGGTGTGGACCCACTATCCGTCGCTTCGGCATCAGCGACCGGAAGACACTCTTGCGGGCATGGAGCGCTGGGAGGCGAGCTGGGCTCGCGCCGGGTTGGGATCGTGGGTGGTCCGGTTGCGTTCCACGGGTGAGGTGATCGGCAACGGCGGGTGCACGCTCCTCGGCGACGCGGTCTGGAACCTCGGGTACCGGCTGTCGGCCGATCATCACGGGAACGGGTACGCCGCCGAACTCGCGTTCGCCGCTGTCGAGCAGGCGCGCGCGGTCGATCCCGACCGCCCCGTGATCGCCTATCTCGTCGAGCACAACCATGCGTCGGCGAAGGTCGCCGAGAAGGTCGGCCTCGAACTCGTCCACAGGGCACCGGATGCGGGCAACCCCGATCCGTCTGTCTGGCGCCTCGTCTACGCGGATCGTCCGCTCGATCCGGCCCAACTCACAGCCGTGTCGCTGTAGAGAAGGCGGATCGCAGCTGTTCGCTCCGCCGAAAGAGGCGTATAGTCCACATGGACTATTTGAGGTGAGGGGCATGGCGAAGGACGCTGTCGATCGGCTCACCCCCATGGGGGTGATGGTGCTCGCGCTGCTGCGCGAGGGCGACATGCACCCCTATGAGATGGTGCGCCTCATGCGCGCCCGTCACGACGACCGCCTGCTCACGATCACCAACGGGACGCTGTACCACACGGTCTCCCGACTGCACCGCGCGGGTCTGATCGACGAGCTGGGCATCGACCGCGAGGGCAACCGCCCGGAGCGCACCACCTACGCCCTGACGGAAGCCGGACGCGAAGCGGTCATGACGTGGGTGCAGCGCGAGCTGCCCCGCATCGATCGCCCTGCGGACTTCCGTATCGCGCTCGCCGAGGCGCACAACCTCGAGCGACCGGAGGTCATCGACCTCCTGAGGTCGAGGCGCCTCGCCCTCGTCGAGGATCACGCGAGGCACCGCGACGGTCTGCACGCGGCCCGGGAGAAGAGCGTTCCCGAGCAGGTGCTCGTCGAGATCGAACGCCAGGAGGCGCTGCTGGCCGCCGAGCTCGGCTGGCTCGATTCCCTCCTCGACCGCCTCGAGACCCAAGTCCTGCCGTGGGGTCCCTCGGCATTCCAGAACTCAGACCGCTACCGCGCTCAGCGAAAGGCCGCACAGCAATGACAGATACCCCTCGCGACGGAGACCGCCCGCCGGCGTCCGCACCCTCGACCTCCGGTCCGTCGACCGGCACCTACTCCGCGGGGCACAAGCCCACGAGCCCGTGGCCTGCCCTCTGGGCGCTGGTCATCGGCTTCTTCATGATCCTCGTCGACACCACGATCGTGTCGGTCGCGAACCCGGCGATCAAGGCGGCGCTCGACCCGAACACGAACAACCTGGACAACGTTGTGTGGGTCACGAGCGCCTACCTGCTCGCCTACGCCGTGCCGCTGCTGATCACCGGACGCCTGGGTGACCGGTTCGGCCCGAAGAACATCTACCTGATCGGCCTCGCGGTCTTCACCCTCGCCTCGTTGTGGTGCGGACTGTCGACGACCCTCGAGGGTCTGATCGTCGCTCGCGCCGTGCAGGGCCTCGGTGCCGCGTTCATGACTCCGCAGACCATGGCCGTGATCACCCGCACCTTCCCGCCGGACCGCCGCGGCGCCGCGATGGGCCTGTGGGGTGCCACTGCCGGTGTCGCCACCCTCGTCGGCCCGCTCGTCGGCGGCCTGCTCGTGGACGGGTTCGGCTGGGAGTGGATCTTCTTCGTGAACATCCCGGTCGGCATCGTCGCCTTCGTGCTCGCCTGGCGCCTGGTCCCGAAGCTGGCGACTCACCCGCACCGCTTCGACGTCGTGGGCGTGGTGCTGAGCGCTGTGGCCCTCTTCCTCATCGTGTTCGGTCTCCAAGAGGGGGAGAAGTACGACTGGGGTGTGATCTGGGGTCCGATCTCGGTGTGGAGCCTGATCATCGTGGGACTCGTGGTGCTCGGACTGTTCATCCTGCAGCAGGCCAAGACCCGCAGCGAGCCCCTGGTTCCGCTCGAACTGTTCCGCGACCGCAACTTCTCGGGAGCGAACGTGGCGATCGCCGCGGTCGGCTTCACGGTGACGAGCATGTCGCTGCCGATGATGTTCTTCCTCCAGACCGCGCGTGGTCTCACCCCCACCGAGGCCGCGCTGCTGCTGATCCCGATGGCCGTGCTCTCGGGCGTTCTCGCTCCGGTCGCGGGGAAGCTGCTCGACCGCCTGGATCCGCGCATCATCCTGATCCCGGGGCTGCTCTGCGTCGCCGGGGCACTCATCTGGTACTCGGCTCTGATCAACATGGACACCGCGATCTGGATGTTCCTGCTGCCCTCCGCGCTGATGGGCGTCGGCAACGCCGGAATGTGGGGTCCGCTCGCCACGACCGCGACGCGCAAGCTGCCGCCGCGCCAGGCGGGTGCAGGTGCCGGCATCTACAACACCACCAGGACCATCGGTTCGGTCATCGGCTCGGCCTCCATCGCTGCGTTCATGCAGTCCCGGCTCGAGGCGAACCTTCCGGGTCTCGCCGATGCGCCGGCGGGTGGCTCCACCGGAGGGACGCTGCCGCCCCAGGTGGCCGAGGGCTTCGCCGCAGGCATGTCGCAGGCGATCCTGCTGCCGGCGTGCGTGATGGTGGTCGCCCTCATCGCCTCGCTGTTCCTCGGCCGCTATGACAAGACGGAGGCTGCGGCGCCCGTGGCCGCGCGTCCGGAGTAGTCGCGTTCAGAAGGGCGCCGTATCCGCGGGTTTGCGGATGCGGCGCCTTTCTGGTGTCATCGGGCGATGACGATCGCACTCTCACGACCGAGCATCGACCTCTTCGACTCCTGGGCCGCCGCGGTGGCCGAGTTCGAGGGCGGACACATCGACGGCGCGGGTATCGAGAAGGGTTTCGTCCCCGACCGGGCCGCTTTCGACGAGTTCGTCGAGCGCGCAGCGCTGTACGCCACACCCGGCGCCGAGCTCCCGGAGGGCCACGTGCCGTGCGACTACTACTGGATCACCGAGGGCGACCACGTCGTCGGCTTCCTCTCCTTCCGCCGCGAACTCAACGACCACCTCCGCCGCTTCGGCGGCCACATCGGCTACTCCGTGATCCCGACGAGGCGTCGCGAGGGGATCGTGCGCGAGGCTCTGCGCCTCATGCTGCGCGCCGCGAAGGCCGACGGCTACGACCGCGTGATGCTCACCTGCGACGACGACAACATCGGCTCCATCCGCACCATCGAGGGGGCCGGTGGCGAGCTCGAAGACGTGATCGATGCGCCGGAAGCCGGGCAGCCCCTGGTGCGGCGCTACTGGATCGACGTTTCGGGCACACGACTCGCCGCGAGCTAGGGTAGATCCTCGGCGGTCGTCCGGTCGCTGCTGTCGACCCGGGGAGCACACGTCGTGATCCGAAACCCATCCGCCGCGGTGAGCCGTCTGCGCCGCTCGGTGCGCACCGCAGGTGCTGCCGCGCTCGTCGCCTTCGTCGCCGTCGGAGCGCTCCTGGCCGGAGCCGCACCCGCCACCGCCGCGAGCGACGGCGACAAGTACGTCATCGGTACGGACACGACGTTCGCGCCGTTCGAGTTCACCGATCAGGACGGCGACCTCGTCGGCATCGACATGGACCTGCTCCGTGCGATCGCGAAGGACCAGGGGTTCGAGGTCGAGATCCGCCAGCTCGGCTTCGACGCCGCCGTGCAGGCGCTGCAGTCGAACCAGGTCGACGCGGTCATGGCCGGTATGTCGATCACCGAGGAGCGGCAGAAGGCCTTCGACTTCAGCGAGCCGTACTTCACCAGTGGTGTCCAGCTCGGCGTGCTCGAAGCCAGCGACATCCAGTCCCTCGACGACCTGGACGGCAAGACCGTCGCCGTCAAGACCGGTACGCAGGGGCAGACCTTCGCCGACGAGAACAAGGACGAGTACGGCTTCCGGGTCACTCCGTACCAGGACACGACCGACATGGTCGATGCGGTCAAGGCCGGTCAGGCCGTCGGCTACTTCGAGGACTTCCCCGTGCTGGCCTACGGCATCCAGCAGGGGTCCGGCTTCCGCCTCATCGGTCAGCCGGAACTGGGCGGCGAGTACGGCTTCGCGGTCAACAAGGGCCAGCACCCCGAGCTGATCGAGAAGTTCAACGCGGGACTCTCGAACCTGAAGGCGTCCGGCGAGTACGACACGATCGTCGACACGTATCTCTCCGGCGGCGAGAAGTCCACGCAGCCCACCGACATCATCTCGGTCGCGGTGCAGTACTGGCCCGCACTCATGGAGGGCCTCTGGCTCACGATCCTCGCGACGATCGTCGCCATCGTGGCCGCGTTCATCCTGGGGCTCGTCTTCGGCTTCGGTCGAGTCTCGAAGTTCGCGCCGTTCCGGTGGATCGCCACCGCCTACGTCTACGTCTTCCGCGGCACCCCGATCCTCATCCAGGCGTTCTTCGTGTTCTTCGCGATCCCGCAGCTGTTCCCCGGTCTCACGTTCAACCCGTTCGTCGCCGGTGCCATCACGCTCTCGCTCAACACGGGTGCGTACATGACGGAGATCATCCGCGGTGGCATCCAGGCCGTCGATCCCGGACAGAACGAGGCCTCGCGCTCGCTGGGTCTCGGACACTGGAAGACGATGCAGAAGGTCGTGCTCCCGCAGGCGTTCCGCATCATGATCCCCTCGTTCGTCAACCAGGGCATCATCACCCTCAAGGACACTTCGCTGATCAGCGTGATCGGCCTCGCGGAGCTGACGTTCGTCTCCCGTCAGATCATCGCCTCGACGTACCTGTCGGCCCAGGTGCTGACGATCGTCGCCATCATCTACTTCGTCGTGATCACGCTGCTGACGCTGCTCGCGAACCGCCTGGAGAGGACGTTCAACGCATGAGCAAGATCCTGGTGCAAGACCTGCACAAGTCGTTCGGTGACAACGAGGTGCTCAAGGGCATCAACCTGGCTGTGGAGGACGGCGAGGTCGTGGCGGTCATCGGGCCTTCGGGCTCGGGCAAGTCCACCCTGCTGCGCTGCCTCAACAAGCTCGAAGAGCCCACGTCGGGACACGTCGTCATCGACGGCGTCGACCTGACCGACAAGAGCGTGAAGCTCGACGAGGTGCGTCAGCGCATCGGCATGGTGTTCCAGCACTTCAACCTGTTCCCGCACATGACCGTGCTCGAGAACATCACGCTCGCGCCGGTCGAGTGCGGGAAGATGACGAAGGCCGAGGCGCGTGAGCGGGCGCTGTCGCTCCTGGAGCGGGTCGGTCTCTCGGAGAAGGCGGATGCGAAGCCGGCGTCCCTTTCCGGCGGGCAGAAGCAGCGCGTGGCTATCGCCCGTGCACTCGCGATGGACCCCGAGATCATGCTGTTCGACGAGGCCACGAGCGCGCTCGACCCGGAGATGGTCGGCGAGGTGCTGCAGGTCATCCGCGACCTGGCCTCCGGCGGTATGACCATGGTGCTGGTGACGCACGAGATGGGCTTCGCCCGCGAGGTCTCCGGCCGCACAGTCTTCATGGACGGCGGCGTCGTCGTCGAGGAGGCCCCGCCCGCAGAGCTCTTCGGCTCGCCCAAGAACGAGCGCCTGAAGGACTTCCTCTCGAAGGTCCTCTGAGGGGCGTCCGCTCCACGCACTCGCATCGACTTCCCGTGCACTCGCCGAGTGCACGGGAAGTCTGCGTAGGGAGGTCGTACGCTCGCCGAGGCTACTCGGCGACGCGGGCGGCGATGTCGGTGCGGTAGTGCGATCCGTCGAGGCGGATGTGGGCGATCGCTTCGTAGGCCCGGTCGCGCGCAGTGCGGAAGTCGGAGGCGACGGCCACCACGTTCAGCACACGCCCACCCGTGGCGATGAGCGATCCACCGGGCGCATCCGGGCTCGCGGTCGCGGCGTGCACGAGGCGGACGCCTTCGACGGCGGCGGCGTCTGCGAGGCCCTCGATGGGCCGCCCGGTCTGCGGCGCCTCGGGGTAGCCCTCGCTGGCCAGCACGACCGTGATCGCCACCTCGTCGCTGAACACGGGCTCTGGCTGGTCCTCGAGGGTTCCGGATGCCGCGGCGAACAGCAGCTCCGACAGCGGGGTGACCAGCCGCGGCAGCACGATCTGCGTCTCGGGGTCGCCGAAACGCGCGTTGAACTCGATGACGCGCACACCTGCCGGGGTCAGGATCAGCCCCGCGTACAGCAGACCGATGAACGGCGTGCCCTCGGCGTCGAGCTGCCGGACCACGGGGAGCGCCACGTCGCGCGTGACCTCCTCGACGAAGGCCTGCTCGCTGCCGAACTGCTCGGCGAGCCAGGGCAGCGGCGAATAGGCGCCCATGCCACCCGTGTTGGGTCCGGCGTCGCCGTCGAGCGCACGCTTGAAGTCCTGCGCGGGGCTGAGCGCACGCACGGTGTCGCCATCGCTCAGGAAGAAGAGGGAGACCTCGGGGCCGGAGAGGAACTCCTCGATCAGCACCGGGCCGGCGGGAAGATACTGTTCGGCGTGCGCGAGGGCCTCGGCGCGGTCGGACGTGACGATGACGCCCTTGCCCGCAGCCAGACCGTCGGCCTTGACCACGTACGGGGCACCGAGTTCGTCGAATGCGCTCTCGACCTCGGCGGTGGTGGCGGCGCGGACGGCGCGACCGGTGGGCACACCGGCGGCGTCCATGACCCGCTTCGCGAACGACTTCGAACCCTCCAGCTGTGCGGCCGCCTTGCCCGGTCCGAACACGGGGATGCCCCGCACCCGCAGGGCATCGGCGACGCCGGCGACGAGGGGAGCCTCCGGGCCCACCACGACAAGGTCGATCGCGTGTTCGTGCGCGAATGCGGTGACCGCCCCGCCGTCGAGGGGATCGACCGAGACAGGGGTCGCATCCTGGGCGATGCCGGCGTTGCCGGGAGCGACGAAGATCTCGTGCTCCGTCTGCTCGGCCCGCAGGGCGAGGATGATCGCGTGCTCACGGGCACCGGAACCGAGGACGAGAATCTTCACCCGTCCAGACTACCGAGGGTGGCGCTCCGGATTTCTGTCCGGTTCAGAGGTCGACGGTCCGCTCCACCGTGGCGTCCCACGGCACGGTCCAACCGGCCGCGTCGAAGAGCGCGTCGAGCACCATCGCGGTGAAGCCCCAGACGATCGTGCCGTCGACGTCGAACGCAGGGCCGCGGAACGTGTGCCCCATCCGTGTGATGGTCGATGTGAACCGGGTCTCCGGGTCGAGCAGCTGCGCGACGGGCACGCGGAACACCTCGACCGTCTCGGCATGGTCGACCGCCACGACCCGCGAGGGCGACCTCCACCACGCCAGCACCGGCGTGACGAGATGGTTGCTCGCGGCGAGCGGGATCACGGGCAGCGTGGCCAGGATCTCGACGCCGGTCGGATCGAGCCCGGTCTCCTCCTCGGCCTCGCGCAGGGCCGTCGCGACGACATCGGCATCGCCCGGGTCCACGCGGCCGCCGGGAAAGGAGACTTGTCCGGGATGTGAGGAGAGCGTGGGCGCGCGCCGCTGCAGCAGCACGTCGAGGTCACGCGCGACGGCGGGGCCGGTGGTGGACGCGGGGATGCGATCGAGCACGCCGAACAAGATGAGCACGGCCGCATCGTGGGCGCTCTGCGGGTCGGCGAGTGGGGGGATGCGCACTCCCCACGAGTGGTCGGCGACGGCCGCGAGCAGCTCGGCGCGGGCGCCCTGGGGATGCATGCTCATGCGTCCGAGCTTAGAACTCGTCTCGCACGGTCGGTCGTAGTCTGGACTGATGGCCAGGAAGATCGACATCGTGGACGGACGCGCGGCTCTCGATGCCGTCCGCGCCGCGGAGGCCGCGGGTGCGAAGCCGCAGCGCACCGACCTCGCCACCGCCGTGCGCTACCTGCTGCAGCTGCTCGACGAGAAGGCGCCGGGCAACAGTGTCGAGGTGCGGGTGCCGCCGTTCGGTGCGGTGCAGGTCATCCAGGGTCCTCGACACACCCGTGGTACGCCGCCCAACGTCGTCGAGATGGATGCCGCGACCTGGATCGCCGTCTCCACCGGCACGGAGCGATGGGCGGATGCCGCGTCCGGCGGACGCATCCACGCGTCCGGCACGCGTGCCGACCTGAGCGACGTCCTTCCCGTGCGTCCGTAGCGCGACCGTGCGGACAGGGTCGGCGGAGAGGGCGTCGGCCTTCTGACGGACTCGGGCGCGGCCGATCGACGGTGCGGGTCAGGCCCGCTTGGCGCGCGCGATCTCGTCGGTGACCTGCTGCACGTCGGCGGGGTCGGCATCCCGCGCGAGGGCGACGTAGTGGTCCATGACGGCCGGTCGGTATCGCACGGGCATGGTCTGCCCCGGTGCGAGCCGGGTGAGCGCGGTGATCGTGAGATCTTCGTCGGCGATACCGCGGAACGACGTGCCCTCGACCGTCTCCACATCGAGCATCAGCACGACGCGCGGGTTGCCGTCGCTGCTGACCTCGCGCCAATCGACGAGAACACCGAGCGCGAGCACCCCGTCGCGCAGTTCCGCCTTGCGTCTGCGTGCCTTCCCGCTCAGAAGCGGGTTCGGGGTGACCCCGGGGAACGCGGGCCCGACCCCGAGCGATTCCCGACTCAGATCGGGCCTGAGCTGGTCCATCAGATCGCTGAGGCTCTGCCTCTTCTTCTTCGAACCGAACATCCTCGCCCTCCCTCGCGTCGGCGCCGGATTCTCAGCCTGGCGCGTCGCCGTCATCGTGATTGTATGTCGCCGACCGACACGCCTCGGTCGAGGTCCGGATGCTGTCCGGCATGAGCGAGGACGAGCAGGCCGGAGCGCTGAAGATCCTCCGGAGCATGATCCGCTCGCTGCGCGAGGAGTCCTAGCCCGGCTCGGATCAGCGCCGCGCGACCACCAGGGGGACCCCCGTCACGGGGTGCGGGAACACGTCGACGGCTTGGCCGTAGACCTGCTCGATCCGGCCCGCCGTCAGTACTTCCGCGGCGGCGCCCGTCGCTGCCACCCGGCCATCGGCGAGGAGCGTGACGCGGTCGGCGTGCGCGAGCGCGGCATTGAGGTCGTGCAGCACGATGGCCACCGCGATCCCGGCATCCGCACGCCCACGGATCAGCCGCATGACGTCTTCGTGGTGCTTCAGGTCGAGGGCGGCGGTCGGCTCGTCGAGCAGCAGGATGCCGGTGCTCTGGGCGATCACGCGGGCGAGGGCGACCCTGGCGCGCTCGCCGCCGGAGAGGGAGGGCACCGCGCGGGCACTGAGCGCCGTCACCTCGGTCTGCGCCATCGCCGCGGACACCCGCTCGTCGTCATCGTCAGCCGCGGGCGTGCGCGCCCAGGGCGTCCGCCCCATGCGCACGACCTGCTCTGCACTGAAGGGGAACGTGACGGTGTTCTCCTGCAGAAGCACAGCGCGCTGCTGGGCGAGCATGCGCGGCTTGACGCGGTCGATCGGCTGGCCGTCGAGCTCGACCGAACCGGCCTGTGCCATGACATCTCCCGCGAGCACCCCGAACAGAGTGGACTTGCCCGCCCCGTTCGGCCCGACGAGGGCGTGGATCTCTCCGGAGTGAATCTCGATGGACGCGTCGTCGAGGATCGTCCGCCCCTCGCCGACACGGACCGTGAGTCCCGCTCCGCGCAGCCGCACGGTCATGCCCATCCTCCCGAGCGACGCCGCGTGCGCACGAGGAGCCACAGGAAGAAGGGGCCGCCCACGAGCGAGGTGATCATGCCGATCGGCAGGTCGGCGAGCGGCACGGCGGTGCGCGCGACCAGGTCGGCGACCGCGATGAGCAGTGCGCCGCCGAGAGCCGAGGCGATCACGAGCGGCAGGTGGGCGGGGCCGATCAGCATGCGCATGAGATGCGGCACGACGAGCCCGGCGAAGCCGATGATGCCGGCGAACGCCACCGCCGCGCACACCAGGAGGGCCACGGTGACGATGACCACGATCCGCAACAGCTCGACGTTGACGCCGAGGTGCCGGGCGGTGCGCTCGCCGAGGGCGAAGAGGTCGAGGCCGGGGGCGACGATCAGCGCGACCGCCACCCCGATCAGCACGAGCGGAGCCACCAGCTGGATGTTCGACCACAGGGCCCCGTTGAGTGAGCCGAGCTGCCAGAACACGATCTGCTCGCGAGTGGATGTGGTGCCGAGAAAGGTGAGGAAGGCCATCCCGGCACCCGCGATCGCATTGATCGCGATGCCCGTGAGCAGGAGGGTCACGACCTCGGTGCGGCCGCCGGAGCGACTGATGAAGTACACCGAGAACACCGCGATCAGGCCGCCGAGGAACGCGAAGGCGGGTGTGGTCCACATCCCGAAGGTCGCCAGGCCGAACGTGATGCTCGCCGCGGCGCCCAGCGCGGCACCCGACGAGACGCCCACGACCCCCGCATCCGCGAGCGGGTTGCCGAAGATCGCCTGCATGAGAACGCCCGAGACGGCGAGGGCGGCGCCGACGAGGAGGCCGAGCACGATGCGCGGCATCCGCAGGTTGAAGATCACGCCGTAGTCGGTGGATGCTGTCGGCGCCCACGCGGTGTCGATCCCGACCCCGCGCAGCAGCACGCCGATCAGGGAGGTGGGGGAGAGGTCGTACTGCCCGCTCGTGATCGACACGATCCCGGTGATCGCGAGCGCGACCATCAGGCCGACCGTCACCAGGGCGAAGCGCAGGCCCCGGTGCCTCGTCGGAGTCGGGGTGGCGACCTCCCCGGTCACGTCGCGGGCTCGGGGGCGTACAGGGCGCGGGCCAGGGCGCCGATCACGTCGGCGGTGCGCGGGCCGAAGCTGAGGATCTCGCTGTCGGCCATGTCGATCACGCGACGGTTCACGCCGGCAGGGGTCTGAGCCACGGCGGGGATCCGCTCGATGAGTCCGTCGATGCCTCCCACCGATTCGAGTCCGTCGGTCATCATCACCAGCACGTCCGGCTGCGCGGCGACAAGGGCTTCGGCCGTCATCGGCTTCATGCCCTCCCAGCTGATCTCGGCCGCCACATCGACGCCGCCGACCGCGTCGATCAGGGAGTCCGCTCCGGAGTCCTCGCCGAAGATGTAGTACACGTTGGCGCTGCCGCGCACGTAGAGGAAGAGCATCCGGGCGCGGTCGGCCTCGTCGGTGGGCACGATGGTGGCGATTTCTGCGAGCGTCTCGTCGACGGAGGTGTCGAGCCGTGCGATGAGGGTCTCACCCCGGCGCGGCACCCCGAGCGCAGCGGCGATCTCGGTCACCAGCTCGTCGGTGGTGTCGAGACGGCGATCGCTGGAGATCACGACCACGGCGATGCCCGCGTCGCGCAGCTGCTGACGGACCTCCTTCGGACCGATCGTGGTGTCGGTGAGGACCACGGTCGGCGCCAGCTCGAGGATCGCCTCGGCGTTGAGCGTGTGGCCGGTCTTGGTCACGACCGGGAGCTCTTCGGTGCCGGCGAAGACGGTGGAGGCGTCGCGGCCGACGGCCTGGTCGCCGAGCCCGAGCGCGAACACGGTCGACGCGATCGTGCCCGAGATGTCGATCGGGAGGATGCGGTCGATGTCGGCGATCTCGACCTCGTGGCCTTCGCTGTCGGTCACCGTCACAGGCAGCTTCGGAGCGCTGTCGTCGTCGACGGGCTCGATCGCATGGGTCGAGAGGCAGGCGGTGGAGGGGCCGGTGTGGCCGCGCACGTCGTCGATCAGGTCGAGCGCATCGAGCGGGACGGATGCCTGCGGGCAGTCGTCATCCGCGGCGGTAGCCGGTGCGGCCGTGGCCCCCGGCTCTGCGCACGCCGTGAGCCCGACGGCGAGAGCGGCGACGAGGATAAGGGCGGAGACGCGACACATTAGGCAAGGCTATCCTAAAACTTGACGCGCGATGATGAGCACCTCTACGCTCGGGGTCGACGGCTTACTTAGCTAAGCCTAACCAAAATCCAACCTTCGCCCGACTGCATTGCGGCACCGCCGGCGTGCGTGTTCTTCTGCGCGCCCGGAGCCGTGGAGAACCGTGAACGCCTCAGCCACAGCATCCTCAGGGAGCGCCCGCATACGCGTGCTACTCGCCGCTTTCGTCTCCTTCCTCCTCGTCGCCGCCGGTGCCGTGATCGTGCCGCCCGCGCACGCCGCCGGCGCGGCGGTCACAGCCGCCGTCGCCTCCGCGGGAACCTCGGGGGTGAGCGTGCAGGTGCAGGTCAGCGGTCTGCCCGAGGTCGAAGGCGCCTACGCGGCCCTCATCGTGAAGGGCACGGAATCCGGGCTCAGCGGCGGGGGCGGATACGCCGCGTTCGTCATGCCGACGGTCGCGGGAGGGGAGAGCACGTTCACGCTCGACGCGCCGGCCGGCTCGCTGGACCGCACGAAGGCGTACGAAGTGCTCGTCTGGCAGAAGCACTCGAATCCGAACGAGACCACGATCTACGGCCGCGGCGACGTCGCCGTCTCGGCCGGGCAGTGGGACGCGGTGTTCGGCACCGTTCCCACCGACCCGGGCACCGACCCGGGAACCGACCCGGGCACCGATCCCGGAACTGACCCGGGCACCGATCCCGGAACTGACCCCGGTACCGATCCCGGAACTGACCCCGGTACCGATCCCGGAACTGACCCCGGTACGGATCCGGGTACCGACCCCGGTACGGATCCGGGTACCGACCCCGGAACGGAGCCGGGTACCGATCCGGGTGAGACCCCGAAGTCGGCGGCGATCGAGGTGTTCCTCGCCGACGGCACGACTCCGGCCGCAGGTGTGGCGCTCAAGGCGGGCGACAAGGTGGTCGTGAAGGGCTCGGGCTACGATCCGGCCGCGAACCTCGGGACCGAGGGCCGTGGTGTGCCGATCCCGAAGCACCTCCCGCAGGGGACCTACGTCGTGTTCGGCAACTTCGCCTCGGCATGGCAGCCGTCCACGGGCGCCGCATCGTCGAGCCGTTCGGTCGGTGCGCAGGTGTGGGCGCTGGCCGAGGGTGTGCTGAATCAGGTCCCCGCCCAGTATCAGAGCGCGATCCGCGCGCAGTGGGTCGACATCGCGGCCGACGGCACGTTCCAGGCGACTCTGACACTGAAGGATGCCGCGACGGCGCCGGGGTCTTACGGCGTCTACACCTACGCGGCCGGTGGCATGATCAATGCCGACCAGGAGCGCAGCGTCGCCCTGAACTACAGCGAGAACCCCACGGTCTCCGCGGTCGTGAAGACGGCCACCGCGAAGGACGGCCTGACCGTCACGGCATCCGCGTCGAAGCTCGGTGCGATCACCGGCGCGTACGTCGCACTGATCGAGAAGGGCACCGAGGCGAACGTCACGGGCAGCAGCGGGTTCCTCGCGATGCAGTACGTGCGTCCGATCTCGGGCGGCGTCTTCACGGCGGACCTGGCCGCCGCCGCCGACACGCTCGACCGCACGAAGTCCTACGAGGTCATCGTCTGGAAGCAGCACTCGAACCCTGACGCGAGCACCATCTACGCCCGCTCGAGCATCACCATCACCGACGCGCAGTGGGAGAGCCTGCAGCCCGCCCCGGTCTCCGCAGCGATCGAGGTGTTCCTCGCCGACGGCACCACCCCGGCGGCCGGAGTGCCGCTCAAGGCCGGTGACGAGGTCGTGGTGAAGGGCGTGGGCTACGACCCGGCCGCGAACATCGGCGGACGCGGGATGCCGATCCCTAAGCACCTTCCGCAGGGCACATACGTCGTCTTCGGCAACTTCGCCTCGACATGGCAGCCGTCGACGGGTGCCGCATCGTCGACACGTTCGGTCGGCTCGCAGGCCTGGGCTCTGGCCGAGGGCGTGCTGAACGAGGTCCCTGCGCAGTATCAGGGCGCGATCCGTGCCCAGTGGGTCGACATCGCGGCCGACGGAACGTTCCAGGCGACCTTGACGCTGAAGGACGCGGCCACGACGCCCGGTTCTTACGGCGTCTATACCTACGCGGCCGGTGGAGTGATCAATGCCGACCAGGAGCGCAGCGTCGCCCTGGACTACGGCGTCACCCCGGCCGTGACGGCCACGGTGAAGTCTGTGACCGCGAAGGACGGCCTGACCGTCATGGCATCCGCGTCGAAGCTCGGTGCGATCACCGGCGCGTACGTCGCCGTCATCGAGAAGGGCGCCGAGGCGAACGTCACCAGCAGCAGCGGCTTCCTGGCGATGCAGTACGTGCGCAACATCACCGGAGGCGCGTTCACCGTCGACCTGACCGCGGCCGCCGACACGCTCGACCGCACGAAGTCGTACGAGGTCATCGTCTGGAAGCAGCGCTCGATGCCCGATGCGAGCACGATCTACGCGCGGGGCGCCGTCACGGTGACCGACGCGCAGTGGGACACCCTCTTCCCGGCAGGACCGACCGTCGTCACGACGGTGAAGACGGCGACGGCGAAGGACGGTCTGACCGTCGCGGCCGCAGCCACGAATCTGGGCGAGATCGCCGGCGCATACGTCGCACTGATCGAAGCAGGAACCGAGGCAGACGTGAGCGCCGATGGCGGGTTCCTCGCGATGCAGTGGGCGCAGAAGGTCACGTTCGGAGCCTTCTCCGTCGATCTCGCGACGGCGGCGAAGAACCTCGACCGCACGAAGTCGTATGAGGTCATCGTGTGGAAGCAGCACTCGAATCCCGATGCGAGCACGATCTACGCCCGATCGGGCGTGACCATCACGTCCGCGCAGTGGGACGCACTGTTCGACGTGGAGGTGCCGGAGGTGCCCGAGACACCGGTCACGCCGACGACCCCGGCGGCGAACGTTCCCGGCGGCTCCCTCCGCTGGGCGATCTCCTCGTCGTTCACGAACTACATCACGAGCGATATCGCCAAGGGCTCGATCGCGGTCTCCGACGGAGCGACCCGTTCTGGCGGCCAGTTCCAGTTCGGCCAGACGGTCGGCGGCGACTTCGACATCGCCACCGGTCTCGGCAGCGTCGTGTACCGCGGTTCGGTGCGTTTCACCGGACACCAGGGCGTGCTCGATGTGACCGTGTCGAACCCGCAGATCCGCATCACGTCTGCGAACCTTGCGATGCTGTACGTCACGAGCGGCGGTGCGCAGGTGCCGTTCGCGACCCTCGACCTCTCGAATGCGGCGCGCATCGCGGCCAACGGTGCGGTGACGTACACGGCAGCCCCCGCGGCGCTGACCGCCGAGGGACGCGACCGCGTGCTGTCGGGCTACGGCACCACGCTGAACCCCGTGACGTTCACGATCGGCTCCGTCTCCGCGGCGCCGGCAGGGTCGAGCGGCACGGTCGCAGCGGCGGCCGTCACGTCGAAGACCACGCTCCCGGCGACCCCGCCGGCGACCGAGGGCATCGACGCCGACGAGGCCAACCTGTCGGCGCTCGCCTCCGGGCAGCCGGCGACGGTGTCGGCATCCGGATTCCGCGCGAACGAGCAGGGAATCAAGGTCGTCGTCTACTCCACCCCGGTTCTGCTCGACACCGTGACGGCCGACGCGAACGGCGTCGCCACCTGGTCGGGTGCACTCCCGGCAAGTCTCGAGGACGGCGCGCACACGCTCACGTTCCAGGGCTCGGTGAACCGCGGTCTCGCGTTCACGCTGAACAGGGCCACGACCGCGATCGGCGTCTGCACGGTCGAGGGCGCCACGCTCGAGTGGGGCTACAAGGAGTCGTTCCGCACCTACATCGAGGGCATCGCGAAGGGCGGCTGGACGCTGACCGACGTCGCCTACCGGTACCCCGACTACGTGTGGGAGAACGGCGCCGGTTCGTTCGACGACAAGACCCTCGCCGGCCTGGTCTCGTACGGCGGGAGCATCACGTTCACCGGTCACGAGGGCGCGCTGAACACGACGCTCGCGAACGCCGGTGTCGAGCTCGCCGGAGAGAAGGGCTATCTCGTCTTCGACGTGACCGGCACCACGCAGGGCGGAGAGAGCATCGACCAGAAGGGCGTGCGTCTCGCAGAGTTCCCCCTCGGCGATGCGGCCGTGGTCGACGGTGTGTTGACGCTCGACGCGATCCCGACCACGCTGACCGAGGCCGGCGCATCCGCGTTCGGCACCTACGCCGCGGGTGAGGAACTCGACCCGGTCACCGCCGTGATCCCGGTCGGCGCCGACTGCGGCGTCGCTGAGGAGAAGCCCGACTCCGACTCCGCGGCGACCGCAGTGGTGACGACCGCGAGCGAGCCTGCTGACGCCGAAGGCGCCCCGGTGTGGCCGTGGATCGTCGGCGGCCTGGTCGTCATCCTGCTCGCGGCGACCGGCGGTGTGCTGATCGTCCGTCGCAACCGCGAGGACGAGACCGCCGACAGGGCGACTGAGCTCTAGCCGACGCGCACCACGGAACGGCTCTCCCCGCGGCGGACGCGGGGAGGGCCGTTCTCTCGTCACCCGGTGCGCGGCATCCGTCGGTGGTGGGACAATGGATGCATGGCCCCCACCGACTCCCACCAGACCGTCGAAGCGACCGTGCGCCGCGTGCCGCGGTACGGCGTGCTCATGGGCATCGGCGTCGTGGTCGGCGTGATCGCGGCCGGCATCCTCACCTGGACCGGCAGCTTCGACGAGTCGCAGGCCCTCGACGTCGTCTACCCGCCCGGTCAGGTGTTCGGTTTCCTGCTGCTGTGGACGGTTCCGATCGGCATCGCGCTCGGCGGCATCGCCGGCCTGATCATGGAGCGCCTCGCCCGTCGTCACGACCGGGTCGTGCGAGTCGACCGCGAGACCGTCGTCGAAGACGACTGACCTCTACGCGAGTTCGGCGATCACCGGGCGGATCGCGGCGTCGAACGCCACGACGTCCCGACGCAGGCCATCGGTCACCGCCACCGTGAGTGCTCCGATCCACCAGATCCCCCGCTGCGAGAACGGCAGTACCTGCACGTTCAGCTCGAACGAATGCGCGCGGCGACCGACCTCCCGCTCGAACTCCGCGATCGCGCTCGCATAGGCGCGGTAGGCATCGCCGCCGGTGTGACTCTTCATCGAGCTCACATACCGGTCGTGTGCGGCCCGCGCGTAGAGGAGGGCGGACGTGGCCTGCGGGGCGATAGCGTCGGCGAGTTCCTCCGCGCCGCGGGCAGGCAGCGCGACGAGGGTGTCGAATCCGTCGATGAGCTCGAGGGGCACGTCGGAGGGATGCGCGCGAGGCTCGACCGTCATGTCCCAGTAGTCGCGCCACTGCGCCTCGATCGCGGGCGAGGCGTCGGCGGCGTCCGGTGCGCGCACGGCGAGCTCGCGCAGACTCGGGAGGTCTTCCGGAACCCTGATCCCGAGGCGCTGCCGCAGCGCGAGCGCGACGAGCACCGGAACGCTCGCGTCTTCGCGGATGAGCCACTGCGGCTTGTCGGCCATGGCCCCATCGTAGGCGGGGAGGGCGTCCGGATCCGAGGTCCGACTTCGCGGAGAGTCGGACCGGCTGCTGACGGTAGGATCGAGGTGTGGCTGCCTCCCCCACCAATCCCTATTCCGAAGCCGGCGTCGATACCGCTGCAGGCGATCTCGCCGTCGAGCTGATGAAGTCCTCCGTGCGCGCGACGCACGGACCCGAAGTGCTCGGCGGTGTCGGCGGATTCGCCGGCCTGTTCGACGCCAGCGCGCTGCTCGGCTATCGTCGGCCGCTGCTGGCCAGCAGCACAGACGGCGTCGGCACCAAGGTCGCGATCGCCCAGGCGATCGACAAGCACGACACGATCGGGCAGGACCTGGTCGGGATGGTCGTCGACGACATCGTCGTGGTGGGTGCCAGGCCGCTCTTCATGACCGACTACATCGCGTGCGGCAAGGTCGTGCCTCAGCGCATCGCCGACATCGTGCGCGGCATCGCCGAGGCCTGCTCCGCCACGGGTACCGCACTTGTCGGCGGCGAGACGGCAGAGCACCCTGGTCTCCTCGGGCCGCGCGACTACGATGTCGCCGGTGCCGCCACCGGCGTGGTCGAGGCCGACGCCATCCTCGGCGCCGAGCGCGTGCAGGACGGCGACGTCGTGCTCGCCGTGCAGTCCAGCGGTCTGCATTCCAACGGCTACTCCCTCGTTCGCCATATCGTCACCGGCGCGGGCATCAGCTACGCAGACACCGCGGCCGACTTCGGTACCACCTGGGGTGAGGCCCTCCTCGAGCCGACCCGCCTCTACACGCTCCCGCTGCTGCGCCTCATCGATGCGCTCGGCGGCGGCGTTCACGCGCTCAGCCACGTCACCGGCGGCGGCATCGCGGCGAACCTCGCCCGTGTGCTCCCGCAGGGAACCTGGGCGGAGGTCGATCGCGGCACGTGGTCGCCCAGCCCGGTCTTCCGCGTGCTCAGCGACATCGCAGGTTCCTCGCTCGAGTCGGCGGAGGGCACCTGGAACCTCGGCATCGGCTTCCTCGCGGTGATCGCGCAGGACAAGAAAGATGCCGCCATCGCTGCGCTCGCTGCAGAGGGCATGCCCGCCTGGCAGGTCGCGACCGTGGGCTTCGGCGCGCGTCCGGCCGGCGAGTTCGAACAGGGCGCCAAGGGCGTCGACGGCGGAGCGGTGCGCCTCGTGGGCGCCTACTCCTCCCACTGAAGAAACGGATGAAGTAACCACCCCATGTGCGGCATCGTCGGAATGGTGGGCTCTGCCCCGGTCAATCAGGACATCTACGACGCACTCCTGCTGCTGCAGCACCGCGGCCAGGATGCGACGGGCATCGCCACCGCCGAGGCGAACGGCGTGATGCACAACGCCAAGGCGCAGGGCATGGTCCGCGAAGCGTTCCGCACCCGCGACATGCGCGCGCTGCTCGGCAACGTCGGGCTCGGTCACGTGCGCTACGCCACCAAGGGCACGGCGTCGAACGAAGAGGAGATGCAGCCGTTCTACGTGAACGCGCCGTACGGCATCATCCTCATCCACAACGGCAACCTCACCAACACGCGTGAGCTCACGGCCGACATGGCCCAGCGCGACCGCCGTCACCTCAACTCCTCGAGCGACACCGAGCTGCTGCTCAACGTGCTCGCCGGCGAGCTGCAGAACACGACCTCGACCGTCGATCTCGACCCCGAGCGTGTGTTCGAGGCCGTCGCCCGCACGCACGAGCGCATCGAGGGCGCCTATGCGGTGATCGCGGTGATCGCCGGCTATGGCCTGCTCGCATTCCGCGACCCCTTCGGCATCCGCCCGCTGATCCTGGGTCGTCGTCCCTCGACGGTCGACGGTGCGCACGGCAAGGACGAGTGGGTCGTCGCCAGCGAATCGCTCGTGCTCGAGAACGGCGACTACGAGGTCGTGCGCGAGGTCGAGCCCGGCGAGGCCGTCTTCATCACCAACGACGGCGAGCTGTTCTCCAAGCAGTGCGCGACGGCCGCGACTCTCGCGCCGTGCGCCTTCGAGTACGTCTACCTCGCCCGCCCCGACTCCGTCATGAACGGCATCTCGGTGTACGAGTCGCGGCTGCGCATGGGCGATCGTCTCGCCGACACGATCGCCAAGCACGTGCCGATGGACAAGATCGACGTGGTCATGCCCATCCCCGACTCCTCGCGCCCCGCCGCGATGGAGGTCGCCCGCAAGCTCGGCATCGAGTACCGCGAGGGCTTCTACAAGAACCGCTACGTCGGCCGCACCTTCATCATGCCGGGGCAGGCGGTGCGCAAGAAGAGCGTCCGTCAGAAGCTGAACGCGATGTCGACCGAGTTCCAGGGCAAGAACGTGCTCCTCATCGACGACTCGATCGTGCGCGGGACCACTTCGAAGGAGATCATCCAGATGGCGCGGGATGCCGGGGCCGCCTCGGTGACCTTCGCCTCTGCAGCTCCTCCCGTGCGGCACCCGCACGTGTACGGCATCAACATGCCCTCGCGGCACGAGCTCATCGCCCACGGGCGGACGATTCCCGAGATCGCCGAGGAGCTCGGCTGCGACCACCTCGTCTATCAGGAGGTCGAAGACCTCAAGGCGGCGATCATCGAGGGATCGGTGCTCACCGACCTCGACATGAGCTGCTTCGACGGCCGCTATGTGACCGGCACCGTCTCGGATGAGTATCTGGCCTGGGTGGAGGGGTCGCAGACCTCATGACGATGCCGAGCGCACGACCGCTGTGGCAGGGTCGGGCACTCGCACTCGTGGGGATCGTCCTGGTGGCGTTCTCGCTGCGCTCGGCGGTCGCCTCGCTATCCCCGGTGATCGATCATGTCGCCGCGGACTTCCCGGTCTCGCCGGTCGTCATCGGCCTGATCGGCGCCGCGCCGCCGGTGTGCTTCGCGATCTTCGGTCTGCTCACGCCGCTGTTCGAGCGCCGATTCGGTCTGGAGCGGATGGCCGTCGCCGCGATCACGCTGATGGCTCTGGGGTTGCTCCTGCGCGGTTTCGCCGTCGACTCGACGACCCTGCTCGCGGCGACCGCCGTGGTGTTCGCGGGGGTCGGCTCGGGCAACGTGCTGCTGCCGCCCCTGGTCAAGAAGTACTTCCCCGATCGGCTCGGGGTCATGATGACCATCTACTCGACCACCATGGCGGTGTCGACCTTCCTGCCTCCGCTGGTCGCGGTGCCGGTGGCCGACTCGCTGGGCTGGCGGGTGTCTCTGGGCATGTGGGGCATCGTCGCGGGTATCGCGCTGGTGCCCTGGGTGGCGCTTCTGCTGAAGAACGGCCCGCGAGCGGGTGAGCCGGTGAAGACGGAACTGCTCGTCCCCGACCCCACCGACGGTGTCGACGACGTGCAGGATGCGGTGGCCGTCGCGACCGGTCCGATCTCGACCGCTCCGGCGAACCGTCGGCACTTCGCCCGCCTGTGGAGGCTGCCGCTCGCCTGGGCGCTGGCGATAGTCTTCGGGGCATCGTCCACCATGGCCTACGTCTCGTTCGCCTGGATGCCGACCATGCTCGTCGATATCGGCGGTGTGACTCCGGCGACCGCAGGGTTCCTGCTCTCACTGTTCGCGCTGATCGGTCTGCCGTGCTCGCTGCTGGTGCCGATCCTCGTCGTCCGGTTCCAGGCGACGCGTCCGCTCTTCTTCGTGGCCGTCGGCGGCGGGCTGGTCGGGCTCGCCGGTCTCCTGTTCGTCCCGACCGTCGCGCTGCCGCTGTGGGTGAGCATCTTCGGCCTCACCGCCATCATGTTCCCGCTCAGCCTCGTGCTGCTCAGCATCCGCGCCCGCACACCGGAGAGCGCCGTCGCGCTGAGCGGCTTCGTGCAGAGCATCGGCTACGCGATCGCGGCGACCTTCCCGCTGCTGGTCGGGCTGCTGCACGAGACGACCGCGGGCTGGCAGATCCCGCTGCTCGTGATCGCGGGCGTGCTCATCGTCGCGATCCCCGCCGGCATCGTCGCGGGGCGTCGTCGCACGGTCGAGGACGAGTGGGAGCGCCGGCACGGTCGCTGGTGAACCCCGAAGAATCCGACCCGCAGACCGAGCCGCGTGGCGCGGCTGAGGGCTATCGGGCGGATCTCGGCGGTGCGGTCGACGAGCGCACGATGAGCTGAGGATCGGTGGAGGGCATGTCGCCGACCGCATCGTGCCCCTCGATCTGGGCGATGACCCGGAGAGCTGCGGCACGGCCCATCGCCTCGAAGGGCTGACGGACGGTCGTGAGGGCGGGGGAGGCGTACGCGGCGAGGGCGATGTCGTCGACGCTGACCACGGACACATCATCGGGCACGCTGCGGCCGGCCTCGTGCAGGGCGCGGATCAGACCGAAGGCCATCTCGTCGCTGCTGACGAACACGGCCGTGGCCTCGGGGATCGCCGCGATCGTGCGACCCGCGCGGTAGCCGGATTCGGGCGTCCAGTCGGCGGGGATCAGCGGCGGCGGCACGATTCCGCGATCGCGGAGCGTCTGCTCCCAGGCTTCGCTGCGCTGCTGCGTCTCGGTCCAGTAGTCGTCGCCCGAGACGTGCCAGACGGTCTTGTGCCCGAGGTCGAGCAGATGCTCGACGGCGAGGCGGGCGATCGCCCTCTGGTCGACGGCGAGTGGGGCGTCCTCATCGAGAGAGGTGCGCTCGCTCCGGGTCGCGGGTGTGCGCTCGGTCCGCGCCCGCATCGCCGGGCTCTCGAGCTCGACCGGCACGCCGAGGATGATGCCCTCGGCTCCTTGCCGCTCCAGTCGGTCGAAGGCCTCCAGGAACGCCTCGGCCGACGCGTGGTCGGCGACAGCGGCCGTCGACACGGTGTACCCGTTCGCTGCAGCGGCCTGCTGGATGCCGACGCCGAGCGCCGCCGACGAGTACCGGTCGGTCGAGACGACGATCACTCCCAGCACGCGGGTGCGACCGGAGGCGAGGGAGGCGGCGGCGGCGTGCACGCGGTAGCCGAGCTCCTCGACCGCCGCCATCACACGCCTGGCGGTGTCGGGGCGCACGTTGTCCTGCCCCGACATGACGCGGGAGACGGTCTGCGTGGAGACACCGGCAAGCTGGGCGACATCGACCTGGCTGGGGGCGCGGTCGTCTCTCGGGCGACGAGGTGACATGTGCTCAATGGTAGCGATCAATCGGCGTAAATCCAGGAGGCGGCGAGTCGTGTGATGCGATAATGTGAACGCAAACACTCGTGCTTGGAGCGCTATGCCTGACCTTCTCGCCTCGGCTTTCGACGGCTCTTCCGTTGCCGTCGATGCCCCGGCCGCCGCGTCGCCGATCGGCGCGCCCACCCTGACCTGGCGCGACGGGGAGATCCTCCGCGACGGCGTCGCCCACCGCATCCTCGCGGGCTCGATCCACTACTTCCGGGTGCATCCCGACCAGTGGGAGGACCGCCTGCGCCGACTCGCCGCGATGGGCGCGAACACTGTCGACACGTATGTCGCCTGGAACTTCCACGAGCGCGTCGAGGGCGACGTGCGCTTCGACGGGTGGCGCGACATCGAGCGCTTCATCCGCCTCGCCGGAGACATCGGCCTGGACGTGTTCCTCCGGCCCAGTCCCTACATCTGCGCCGAGTGGTCCAACGGCGGCATCCCGTTCTGGCTCTCGGGGCGCGTCGCGGCGCTGCGCACCAGCGATGCCGGCTTCCTCGCCGCGGTCGACGCCTGGTACGACGAGCTGATCCCCCGGCTCGTCCCGCTCCAGGCCTCGCACGGCGGTCCGATCGTCGCGATCCAGATCGAGAACGAGTACGGTTCGTTCGGCAGCGATGCCGCCTACCTGGCGCACCTGCGCGAGGGGCTCCGCTGTCGCGGGATGGTCGAGATGCTCACGACTGCAGACGGAATCACGGGCGACATGATCGAGCACGGCAGCGTTCCCGGAGCCATGGCGACGTTCACGTTCGGCACCGGCGTGGCCCGGGCCGTGGAGCTGCGTCGTGAGGGGGATGCGCTCATGTGCAGCGAGCTGTGGGGCGGCTGGTTCGACCACTGGGGCGAGCGGCACCATGTGCGCTCCGCCGCGAGCACCGGAGGGACGATCGAGGAACTGCTCGCCGCAGGCGGATCCGTGAGCCTGTACATGGCGCACGGTGGAACGAACTTCGGCCTCTGGAACGGGGCGAATCACGACCAGGTGCTGCAGCCCACCGTCACCAGCTACGACTCGGATGCCCCCATCGGCGAAGACGGAACGCTCAACGAGAAGTTCCACGCGCTGCGGGCGATGTTCGCGCCGTTCCACGCATCCGAGCTCCCTCCGGTTCCGGCAGACCCGCGGCGACAGGCCGCAGCGTCCGCACCGCTCGAGCAGCGAAGCTCCTTGCTGCAGCTGGTCGCCACTCTTCCCGTGACCGGAGAGGTCTCGCCGCGCCCGCGCACGTTCGAGGAGCTCGGTGCCGAAGACGGCCTGGTCGTCTACGAGGCGGATGTCTCCTTCCCCGCCGATGCGACGCTCACGATCGACGGACTGCACGATCGTGCCGTCGTGTTCCTCGACGCGCAGGCGCTCGGCGTGCTCGAACGTGACGGCCAGACCTCCCTCGCTCTGCCCGTCGACGGCGGAGCGGGACGGCTCACGCTCGTCGTCGAGAGTCTCGGACGCATCAACTACGGCCCCTACACCGGGGAGGGCAAGGGCATCATGCGTGGCGTGATGATCGGTCGTCGGCTGGTCAACGGCTGGACGCATCGCCTGGTTCCCCAGGAAGCGCCGACCGCGGCGCCGGGCCTCGACCGATCAGCGGAGACGTCAGACGGTGTCGCCGTCGCGTCCTTCGACATCGCCGAGCCGCTGGACGCCTGGCTCGCCTTCCCCGGGGGGTCGAAGGGGATGGTCTGGTTGAACGGCTTCCTGCTGGGGCGCTACTGGAAGGTCGGTCCGCAGGAGACGCTCTATGCGCCGGCGCCGCTCTGGAAGGTCGGACGCAACGAGCTCGTGGTGCTCGACACCGACGGCCTCGGCGCGACGGTCGAGATCCGCGACGAACCGTCGTTCGGGGAGACCGAGGAGTTCATCGGCTCTTGATCCGCTCTGTCGCATTCCGAGGCCCATCCTCCGCGCCGAGACCCATCGTCACCGGCGGCTGTGAGGGTGGGCCTCGGTGCTGAGTGTGGGTTTCGCCACCGTAGCGGTTCGAAGATGTTTGCGCTCGCTCCGTGAAAAGCCTTGATCTTAAGGCCATCGTGCGCTTATTGTGATAGCGCAAACATCGATGAGGGTCGTCGATGATCATCTGCGACGCACCGGAGCGTCTGTGCTCCCGGCGTCACCCCGACCGAGAGGCAAGACGTGTCGAAACCTTCCCGACCGCCCCGCACCGCCGTCGCCCTCAGCTCCCTGCTGGCGACGGCGCTCGCATTCGGTGGCGTGCTCACTCAGGCGCCAGCAGCGCAGGCTGCCGACCTGATCCCGGTCCCCAAGGCCGACTACCGCCTGCATGCGGTGTCGAGCGAGTCGGATCCCTATCCGGCTCCGCCGTCCCTCGACGGCACGGCCCTGGGCGCGTTCGACGGAGATTTCGCGACGCAGTGGACATCGCGGTACTCCGCCAACGCCCCGTTCCCGCACTGGATCGTCGTGGATCTGCAACGGTCGCTCTCGGTGAAGGCCCTCGACTACTCGGTCAAGAGGGGGCAGGGCGTCGCCGCGAAGACGGTCGAGGTCTACGTGAGCGATGATCCCGATGTCGCGCGCAACTCGCCTGCGGAGGGCGGATGGGGCGCAGCCTCGGGAACGGCGACGCTTCATGCGCCGACCGCGAACGACGAGAAGCAGCGCATCACGCTCGACACCGCGAAGGATGGCCGATACGTGGCCCTGCTCGTGATCGACGCGCAGGGGACCACGGGCGGTGGGGCCGGCGAGATCGAGGTCCTCTCCGACGAGCAGCTGCCGCCGATCGTCACCGAGCCCGAGATCCCCGACACCGATGAGACGGTCGAAATCGCCGACGGCGGCACGACCGCTGTCGTCTCGACGGAGTTCCCCCGCATCACCGGGTACCGAGTGGGCAGCGAGAGCATCGCCGGCCAGCGCTCCTCGGCGAAGACCTGGTCGGTCAACGGCACCGCCTACGCGTCGCAGACCACCTCGACGCCGTCGGCCACCGGAATCGACTACGTGTCGACGCTGACGGGCATCGACGTCACCGTGCGCAGCAGCATCCGCGTCGCGAAGGACGGCACCGTCGGGTTCGAGGTCACCGCGGTCGAGGGCACGGCGACCGTGACCACGCTCGGTCTTCCCGACAACGCCTTCCTCTCCGCGAATGCCGCGGATGCCGGGTCGGTGCTCGATCGCACGGTGATCAGCCCCGACAGCACGAAGAACGCCGATGAGCACATCGCGGTGAACGCATCGACGGCGACCGGGCAGAAGGGTGCGGCCTTCGCATTCCTCGGCAACGGGGCTCTCGTGGGCAGCGTGATCACCAACGCGACCACCCAGGCCTCCGGCGGCACCGCATCGTGGAACACCCGCCTGACCACCCGTGTGACCGAGGCCGCAGGACGCACCGCCGAGATCGGCTCCAGCGCCTGGCTGATCCATCCGACCACCGCCGTCGACAGCCGGGTGACGACGTACGCCCTGCCCAAGGTGACCGTCCTCCTCACCGCCGACCGCAACGCCGACGCGAGGGTCGACTGGCAGGATGCCGCGATCCGCTACCGCGAGGTCGACACCCCGCGTCTCGGAGCCGACCGGGTCGCCGAGCGCGTGGTCAGCCGCATCCCCTTCAACTTCGCCTCCAGTGCGACGAACTACTTCGACCTGGTGCTCGACAACACCAAGCGCATCGCGAACCAGACGGACGGTCTCGGCCAGTGGGTGCTCAACAAGGGTTACGGCAGTGAAGGCCACGACTCGGCGAACACCGACTACGGCGGGAACTACAACGAGCGCGCGGGCGGCCTGTCCGACCTGAACAACCTCGTCGACGAGGGCGCGAAGCTCAACGCCGACATGAGCGTGCACGTCAACGCCACCGAGATCTATCCGCAGGCGAACGCCTTCGACTCCGCGATCCTCGACGGTGCGGCCCCGTACAAGCCGGGCTGGAACTGGCTCGACCAGTCGTACTACATCAACCAGCAGACCGACCTCGGCACCGGACGGGTGCTCGACCGCTTCCAGCAGCTGCGCGACGAGGTCCCCGGACTCAGCGGCGTCTACATCGACGTGTACTACTCCAACGGGTGGGTCGCCGAAGAGCTCGCGGACGAGCTGAACGGCATGGACCTCGAGGTCGCGACCGAGTGGGGCGACAAGTTCGTCGACAGCACGGTCTGGTCGCACTGGCCGAACGACCTGGCCTACGGAGGCAAGGACAACAAGGGCATCAACTCCACCATGGTGCGCTTCATCCAGAACGGGCAGACCGACGTCTGGAACGACGACGCCCTGCTCGGCCAGCAGCGACTGATCGACGCCGAGGGCTGGGTCGGCAACCGCAACTGGGACGGCTTCGTCGACAACATCTGGAAGCAGAGCCTGCCGACCAAGTTCCTGCAGCACTTCGACCTGCTCACCTACGAGGCGGGCGCCGAGGCGACCCTGACGGACGACGTGGCGGTGCGCATGGACGGCAGCACCAGGGTCATCACGATGGACGGTGCCACGGTGCTGCGCGGCGACTCGTACCTGCTGCCGTGGCAGTCGCTGGAGTCCAACGAGGACTCCGGCTCACCCGTCGACGCCGACAAGATGTACTTCTACTCGGCCTCCGGGGGAGACAAGACGTTCGGCCTCACCGAGGCCTTCCGCGGCAACACCGCCTTCGACGTGTTCGAGCTCGGCGACCAGGGGCGCGTCAAGATCGGCACGGTCAACGCGGCAGGCGGTGAGCTGACGCTCAGTGCAGAAAAGGGAACGGCCTACGTGGTGGTGCCCCAGGGCGGCGCGCAGCGTGCGGCCGTCGAGTACCGCGACGCCGGCCTCGACGACCCCGGGTTCAACTCCGGCTCGCTCGATGTCTGGAACCCGCAGGGGGATGTGACGATCGAGCGCACCGACCTGGGCAGCGCGAAGAACGATTCCAGGGGCGACAACATCGCCGTTCTCGGTGCATCCGCGTCGTCGATCTCGCAGACGGTGACCGGACTCACTCCCGGGCAGCGGTACGCGTTCTCCGCGCAGGTGCAGATCGACCCCACCGCCACCCGTGACGTGAGCGTCTCGGTCGACACCGGCTCCGGTGCGGTGACGCGCACCTGGAACCTCTCGCCGACGTACAACTACATGCGCGCCGACTCCAAGGCGGGCCAGTACTACCAGCGCGGCTCGACGTCGTTCCTGGCTCCGGCATCCGGTGAGGTCACCGTCTCCGTCGGTGCCGTCGCGGGTGACGCGAAGGTCCGCATCGACAATGCCCGCGTCTCGGCCGACACCACGGCGCCGTTCGCGGCCGGCACGGTGTACTCGAACGACTTCGAGGGCAACGAGGCCGGCTGGGGGCCGTTCGTGAAGGGCGACGCCAACGGCATCGACGACCCGCGCACGAGCATCTCGCGCCGGCACGACCCGTATGCGAGCAGCGACTGGCGCAACACCGCCAAGCCGTTCGATGCCGGCCCCCTCGCGGGGCTCGCGGTGGACACAACGCTCAACGGCGATCACTCGCTCATGTCGCACTCCGAGAACAACGGAGTCGTCTACCGCACCGACCCGACGCTCGTTCCGCTGCAGGAGGGACACTCCTACCGCATCGGTTTCGACTACCAGGTCGGAGCGAGCGGCGCGTACCGCTGGCTGACCGGAACCGACGCGGTGTCTGGCGGCACGGTCACCTCGACCACGCTCAGCCGCACCGGGATCACGCAGGCGCTGGAGACGACGGAGTTCACGCAGGACGTGATCGTCGGATGCGGCGACTACACCTGGGTGGGACTCGAGCGCGTCGGGGGACCGGACGTGGACTTCGTGCTGGACGACTTCACGGTCACCGACCTCGGCCCCACGACCGGCGGCACTCCCTGCGCGACGGTGTCCGGCGAAGCGGGTGTGCTGAGCCCCGGTGCGCAGACAGCGTTCACGACCACCTTCACCAACAGCGAGTCCATCGCCGTCGAGAACATCGGCGTGCAGCTCGAGGTGCCGGAGGGCTACGCGGTCGAGGTCGCCGACGGCTCGTCGAACCTGTTCGGCGAGGTCGCGGCCGGCGACAGTGTGGAGACCACCTGGCTGGTCACCGCACCGGCCGCGGCCGCGGGAACGACCGTCGGCATCCGGATCGCCGCGACGTACCTCGCAGACTGCGATGTGCGCTCGGTCACCACCACCCAGGAGGTGTCGGTGTCCTCGCGAGCCCGCATCCCCAACTCGCAGATCTCCGTGACGGCGAGCTCCGAGGAGACGTCGGGTGAAGACGGTGCGGCCGCGAACATGCTCGACGGCAACGCCGGCACGTTCTGGCACAGTCGGTGGAGTTCGGCGGCGACGTCGTACCCGCACGTGGTGACGTTCGACCTCGGCGCCGCCGAGCAGGTCGACGGCATCTCGTACCTGCGCCGCGGTGCCAACCAGAACGGTCCGATCAAGGGCTACGAGGTCGCGGTGTCGACCGACGGACAGACGTACACGCCCGTCGCCTCGGGAGAGTGGAAGAACGCCGCCGAGTGGCAGGACGTGGACTTCGCGGAGACCACGGCCCGCTACATCCGGGTGACCGCCACCTCGTCGATCTCGGGGACGCAGTTCGCGGCCGTCGCGGAGATGGCCGTGTACGGTTCGTCGGCCCCTCAGGACGGTCACGCACCCGAGACGCGTCCCGACGACGACCTGAGCGACTGCAACCCGGTGATCGATCCGAAGCTCGGACTCGACGCCGACGCGGTGCGTGCCGGGGAGACGGTGGGCATGGCGCTCACGGGCTTCGGCCCGGGAACGACGGTGTCGGTCTGGCTCGACGATGTGAAGCTGACGGATGCCTCGGTCGACGCCAAGGGCGCGTTGACGACGCGTCTGCTGATCCCGGCGAACACGCAGCTCGGAGAGCACCGAGTGATCGTGCAGGATGCGGCGGGTGCGGAGCTGGTCAGCGCTTCGGTGAAGGTCGAGAAGGCGAAGCCGGGGAAGAAGGCGACCGTCACCCCCTCCATCGGATCTGTGGCGGCCGGGGCGACCCTGACCGTGCAGCTGAGCGGCTTCGAGCCCGACGCTCTGGTGCAGCTCTGGCTGCACTCCGAGCCGGTGCGCATCGGGGAGCTGACCATGTCTGCCGACGGTGAGGCCGTGGCGACCGTCACGATCCCCGCGGCGACACCCGCCGGTGCACACGCGCTCGTCGCGACCGACGCGCAGGGTGTCGAGCTGGCGCGCGGCGACCTCGCGGTCACTGCGGCGGCGGGAAGCGGCAACCTGGCGACCACCGGCGCGGAGGGAGCGATCTGGGCTGGTGCGGCTCTCGCGGCCCTGCTCGCGATGGGTCTCGGTCTGGGGCTCTGGCTGCGGAGGCGCCGCCACAGCTGATCCGCTGATGCAGAACGGCCCGGAGGGGAATCCTCCGGGCCGTTCTGCTGCACGCGCGGACGCGGCGTCCTGCACGACAGTGCCCGGTATCGGGTTCTCCCGATTCTCCGGTGCGCCACCCCCGTGCCGCGCGGCGAGAACACGCGAGGAATCAAGATGGTCCCCATAGCCGAACGAGAGGAACGCATGCATACTGAAAGCATGCCCAACGTGCTGATCCGTGACCTCGATCCGACGATCCACTCGGTCCTCGCGGCACGCGCGGAAGCACGGGGGCAGTCGCTGCAGCAGTACCTGACATCTGAGCTGGCGCTCCTCGCGTCCCGCCCCACTGTTCCTGAACTCTTGGGCGCTCTCGCGGAGAGACCTGCTGCACCGGCCATCTCGCCGGAGGCGATCGTCGCGGCGATCAGAGAGGGGCGAGACGACCGATGATCGTCGTCGACGCCTCCGTCGTGGTCGACGCGCTCTGCAACGTCGGTTCGAGCTCTTCACTTCACCGGCGACTGGCCGATGAGGTGCTGCTCGCTCCCGATCTGCTTCCCGTCGAGGTGGCATCCGCGTTGCGCGGCTTGAACCGTGGAGGCGAGCTGACCGATGACGCGCTCGAGACCGCCGCCGTCGACCTCTCGCGGCTGCAGGTCGAGCTGTACCCCACGCTGCCCCTCATCCCGCGCATTCTGGCGCTCCGCCAGAACGTGACGGCCTACGACGCGGCCTATGTCGCGCTCGCAAGCGTGTTCGGTTGCCCGTTGGTCACGCACGACCGAAGGCTCGCGCGCGCGGCCTCCGGTCATTGCGTTGTCGAGGTGCCAGGGGACTCCGGTTGAAGGGTCAGCCCTTCACTGCGCCGGCGGCGAGGCCGGAGCGCCAGTACTTCTGCAGGGCGAAGAACAGCAGCACGAGCGGGATCACTCCGAGCAGCGCGCCCAGCATGACCGCGCCCTTGTCGGGGGCGAAGTAGCTCACCATGCCGTAGAGGCCGAGGGTCACGGGCTTCAGATCCTGACTCGAGATCATCATGAGCGGCAGCAGGAAGTTGTTCCACGTGGCCACGAAGATGAACAGGAAGATCGTCACCATCGCCGGACCCAGCAGGCGCATCACGATCGTGAAGAAGATGCGCGCCTCGCCGGCGCCGTCGATGCGGGCGGCCTCGAGCAGTTCGGTCGGCACCGATGATTGCGCGTAGACCATGCCGAGGAAGACGCCGAAAGGCGATACCGCCGACGGGATGATGATCGCCCAGACGGTGTTGGTCAGTCCGAGGGCCTGGAACTCGATGTACAGCGGGACGGTCAGCAGCGCCACGGGGAGCAGCAGCCCCGCCATGATCACGCCCACGGCGATGCGCTTGCCGGGGAATGCGAACTTCGCGATCGCGTAGCCGGCCATCACGGCGAACAGGGTGCCGATGACGCCTGCGCTCACGGAGTACAGCATCGAGTTGCCGACCCAGCGCCAGAACAGTCCCTGCGTCCAGCTCATCAGGCTGTCGTAGTTGGTGTCGAGGTTCCAGCCGGCGAACCAGAAGCCGAAGGTCGAGGTGAGGTCGGTGTTGTTCTTCGTCGAGGCGACGATGAGCCAGTACACCGGCACCAGGAAGTACAGCGTGGCGATGACGAGCGCGATGATGCCGAACGCGCGCGCGAGCGGGGTGGGCGCGATCGAGGGCGGTGGGGCATCCACATCGCGCGGACGGCGAGGGCGTCGACGTGTGGATGCTTCGGTGGTGATGAGGCGCGTGGTGGTCATGCGTCGCCCTTCCGGCGCTGCAGCAGCGCGTACACGATCGCGAGCACACCCGCGATCAGAGCCATGAGCAGCGAGTAGGCCGATGCCGGACCGCTGCCGGACGGTGAGATCTCGCCCATCATCGTGTTGTAGGTGAGCATCATGGGGGTGAAGTCCTTGCCCATCCACGAGTTCGCGGCTTGCAGCACCACCGGCTCGTTGAACAGCTGGATGGTGCCGATGATCGACAGCAGCACCGCCAGGAGTGCGGCTCCCCGCACCAGCGGCACCTTGATGCGCATCGAGATCTGGAAGCCGGAGGCGCCGTCGAGGCGGGCTGCTTCATACAGATCGCGCGGAACGGCCTGCAACGCCGACAGGAAGATGAGCATGTTGTAGCCCGTGTATGTCCAGGTCGTCATGTTCGCCATCGAGAACAGGATCGTGCCCGGCGCCATGAAGTCGGTGCCTTCGGGGAGGAACGGCAGGAAGGGTGACACCTCCGGTGTGTACAGATAGAGCCACATCATCGCCGCGATGATGCCGGGAACCGCGTACGGGAGGAAGAAGGAGAGGCGGAACAGCGTCGGGCGACGCACGATGAACGAGTCCAGCAGCAGCGCGAGTCCGAGGGCGACGAGGATCATCACGGGGATCTGCAGGGCGGCGTAGAGGACCACGCGCCCCATGCCGGTCCAGAAGGCTCCGTTGGTCGCGGCGGTGACGAAGTTCTCGAGCCCGACGAACGTGTCGACGAGCTCGCCGCCGCCGTAGAGTCCATCCCCTGCCGGCACCTGCGCGAAGAACGACGAGCGGATCGAGACGATGATCGGCACCAGGAAGACCAGCACGAACAGCACGGCGAACGGCGTCATGAACAGCCATCCCGTGAGGCCTTCGCGTCGGGTCCCGAACCGGCGCCGGCGGGTGGGGCCCGCGGGTATGCGCGCTGTCGGCGCCGGTGCCGCACCTCGCGTTTCGGTCACTGTGACCATGGTGTCGCCTCTCGATGTCAAGACGACGGCGGAGTGCACGATTGCGCGTGCACTCCGCCGTCGATCATCCGATGATGCCTTCTCGTCGACTCACTCCGCGACCGGGAGGCCGAGGTCCTTCAGCGAGGACACCGCGGTGTCCTGAGCCGTGGTGAAGATGTCGGCGACCGATGCGGTGCCGGCGACGGCTGCCGCGGCGGTCTCGTTCATCTTCGACAGCGTCGAGAAGCCTGGTGCATACGGGAAGTCGGGGTTCAGATCTCCGGTCGCGGTGGCGAGCTCGGCGAGCACATCCTGGCCGCCGAACTGACGCAGCATCTTCTCGGGGGTCTCCACCTCGCCCTTGGCGGCGACGACGAGGCCCTGCGACGCGAGGTCGTCGACCTGCGTGTTGAACCAGTCGTTGAACTCCATGGCCTCGGCGGGGTGCTCGCACCCCTTCATCACCGAGACGCCGGAGCCCCCGTCGGGGCCGCTCATGGCGCCTGCGCCGAAGTCGGGGAGCTGGGCGACGCGCCACTGCCCCTCGGCCGGCGTGCCGTCGAGCGAGTCGAGGAGGAACCCGGCTTCCCACGCGGCTCCGACGTGGCCGATGAGGCTGCCGTCGTTGAGCGCGGCGGTGAAGCCCTCGCCCCACCGCTCGGTCGCGAGGGTCTGCTTGCCGTCGAGGACGCCTTGCCAGAACGCGGCGACGCGCTCGGAGCCTGCTCCCTCGGCATCGACCTTCCACTCGTCGCCGGCGGTGGTGAACCAGGTGTCGCCCGCCGCGGCCGACTGGGCGGAGAGCCAGTTCTGCGCCTCGTCGGGCGTGAAGGCCGTGACGTACTTGCCGGCGGCCGCGGCCGTGGCGGAGTCAGCCGTCAGGTCGTCGAGCGTCTTCGGTGCGTCGAGGCCCAGCGCCTGGAACTCGGCTTCGTTGTAGAAGTAGACGAGGGGGCCGGTGTCCTGCGGGAGGCCCACGATGGCGTCGCCGACCTTCATGCCGCTGAAGGCTCCGGCGGAGTAGTTGTCCTCGTACTTCTTGGCCTCATCGGCGACGTCCTGCAGCAGTCCCTTCACGAACAGCTGCGGCACCTCCGAGTAGCCGGTCTGTGCGAGGCAGGGCCCGTTGCCGGCCTTCACGTCGGTCTCGAGCTTGAGGATCATGTCGCTCGACTTGCCGTCGAACTTCGTCGCCTTCACCTGGATGTCGGGGTGCTCGGCGTTCCAGCGGTCGACGATCTCGGACGCCGGCGTCATGCCCTCGCCGTCGGGGAGACGGTGCAGGTACTCGATCGTGATGGGTTCGCCGCTGGCGCCGCTGTCACCGGAATCGCCGGATGAGCAGGCGGCGAGGCCGAAGGCCGACACCGCGCCGACCGCGACGATCGCGGCAGTGCGGGTGAAGCGAGGGGTGATTGCCATGCTGTTCTCCTCTTTGAGGTCATGTTCCTGCGGATCGCCCTGGGCGGGGGAGTGACGCCGAGGCGCCGTCGATCACATGCACATCAAATCAGAAAATGTTTGCGCTCACAACCCCGGGATGATCACAACACAGCCGCACTCGTGCCGCTGAAAGGGAGCGCTGACATACCTCGTCGAGGCACTCGAGGATCACGCCAGGTGCGCGCGGACCTCGTCACCGACGTGGATCACTCCGCCGCCGGGGGTCGAGCCGTCATCCGACGGCGTCCAGCCGGGCAGCAGCAGGCGTCCGAGGGTCGGTTCCTGCTGCGCGAGCGCTCCCGTGAGAGTGGTGAGCACCTTCGCGTCGCGCACGCCGGTGTCGGGATTCGCATGGGTCGCGAGGCAGCGCACGATGGGACCGGCGGTCTGGAAGGTGAGATCGCCGATGCACACCTCGCCGGTCCACGCGAGCTCCTCCCACGCAGCGGCATCGTCGATCACGATGTTCGAGCGGAAGCGCCGGTCGTCGATGCCCATCCCGAGTGCTTCTCCCAGTGCGCGGACGCTGCCTCGGCCATGCACCGAGACGTAGCCGCGCGCGCGGTCGTGGAAGCGAGGCGTCTGCCCGTCGCCGACGAGCACGAGCGGGAGCCGGCCTGGCCGACGAAGGCGGCGCCCCTCCGGGGTCGCGAGGACGAACTCGGAGAGAGCATCCGCGAGATCGCGCCGTCCCTGTGCGTCGAGGTCGGCCTCCACGAGAGTCGCGCCGGCGTGCTCGATGCGGATGCGCCGCGTCTCGTCGTCATAGCGGGTGTGCAGCGCGGCGAGACCGGGGAAGTCCTGCAGGGCGAGTCCCTTGGCCTTGGGCCAGTGATCGACGCCGTCGCGGTGCTCCGGCTCAGCGGCATCCGCGAATCGGAACGCCAGCACGCGGTCGCCGGCGACTCTGCCGTCGGGGTGCACGGTCAGGGAGTCGCGGTGCTCGGGAGTGAGCCCCTTGATCGGGTGGCGATAGAGGGAGACGACGCGTGCCATGAGGAGATCCTCTCAGCTGCCGAACCCCGCGCACGACGAATGAAGCACTGGTGCCGAGATTGTCTCCTCGGCACCAGGCCACGACGAAACACCCGCACCACGTGCGGGTGTGACGAACAGAGGGGCGGTCAGGCCTTCTCTAGTTCGTCCTCGTCTTCGTCGGCATAGTCATCGGCCCACTTGTCGACATATGCGTCTTCGTCGGTCGGGTGAGCCAACTCGCGCTCGAGAGCGGAGTAGTTCACCGACGGACTGTACGCCTTGAGTTCGCGGGCGATCTTGGTGTGTTTCGCCTTCTGACGGCCACGGCCCATGCGCGAGACCCCCTCACGAGTTAAGCGGCGGGTTTGAAGGCCCGCGGCATTTTTCACGACACCGGTCTAAAGCCGGTAAGAGTAGCATTCAGAATAGCACGCGGGTAAGACCCTCTGGCCGACGCCAGGCAGGTGAAGGGAACGATCTCCATGACCGACAACACCTCTACTCCCTCCGACGAGGCCGCACAGAACGTGGCGCTGCAGAAAGCCGTCATCGTCGGCATGCAGGTCGACCAGGATCGGCACGTGATCGACGAGGCTGTCCGCTACGCGCGATTGCTGAGCGCGCCGCTGGTCGTCGCGCACGTCGACGTCACGCGCTTCGTGACGTACGAGGACCCGGACGGCTACGTCCATTCGGCTCCGATCGACATCAACTTCGACGCCGGTGCCGCGGAGTTCGAGGCGGTCGAGGCCACGGCCGCCCGGCTTCTGGCGGGGACGGACATCACCTGGACGGCTCGGCAGCTGGTCGGTGACCCGGCCCTGGCCATCAAGCAGCTCGCCAACAAGCTCGACGCCCAGCTGATCGTCGTCGGCACGCGCAAACGCGGCATCGGCGAGTCGATCAGGGAGTTCTTCACCGGATCGGTCGCCGCACGTCTTGCGCACCGACAGCATCGTTCGATCCTGGTCGTGCCGCTCGGCGAGTCGGTGCCGGACGAGCAGAAGGAGATCTGGCCCGAGCAGTAGCGGGCGGTTCCGAACACAGAAGAGGCCACGCAGGCGTATCGCCTGCGGGGCCTCTTCTGTGTATGTCACCCCCTGTGGATGACGATGCCGTGACGTCGTGCCGACGGTGCGGGGTGCAAGACCGGCGCGGCGCCGAGCGACGGCTGCGTCGTCGGAGAGGAAGGCTCTGTCCGGCGTGGGGTCTCTTCCGGCCGCGAAGACGCTGCGGCGCGGGTCGACCCGCTCACGACCGGGAAGCGCTCAGGGCGACCGTCACGCCGCGTGCCGCAGTGTCCAGTGCCGTCTCGAGCTCGGTCACGACCGACGGCGACAGCGTGCCGCCCTTGGCGATATGGGTGCGCAGGTCGGTGCGCACCCTGGCTCGGAAGGCGTTGATCACGGCGTCGGCACGGTGCATCTCCTCGCGGCTGACGAGACGGGAATCGTCGGTCGCCGTACGAGGCCGGTTCTTCGCCGCCGCGCGCTCGCCCTTCTCTGCCGCCGCCAGGTCGGCGCGCAGACTCTTCATCGCGTCTTGCACGCTCTGTCGCACCTCGCTCGCGATCAGGCGCACCGAGTCGGTGAGCCCGGCCTCGATGCCGGCGAGGTCGCCCTCGCGAGCGGCGAGCTCTGCCCTGCCGGCATCGGTGATGGAGTAGATCGTGGTGCGACCGTCGACGGTCTTGGTGACCAGGCCCTCCTCCTCGAGCTTCGCGAGCCGCGGGTAGATGGTGCCGGCGCTGGGCGTGTAGGTGCCGCCGGTGCGATCGGTGAGCGACTGGATGATGCCGTACCCGTGCTGCGGCGCCTCGGCGAGGAGCGAGAGCAGGTACAGGCGCAGGTCGCCGTGGGAGAAGACGGCGGGGCTCATGCTTCCCACTCCTCGTCTTCCGTGATCGATGCCGGGGTGCGACGGAGCACGGTGACCCCGCCCGAGACGGAGTTGGCGCGCAGGTCGACGAAGCGTCCGGCGAGCTCTCCGGTCGTGCCGGTGTAGTTGCTGGGGCCCGAGGTGCTGCGCTCGACGCCGTCGATCAGCAGGCGTCCGCTCAGGGAACGGATGACGTAGTTCGCGGCCAGTGACTCGTCGAGGCGCACGGTGGTGCCGCCGGAGACCGAGTTGACGTTGATGGTGTTCACGTCGCCCGCGGCATCGACCAGCGTGGAGCCGGACACGATGTCGACGGTCGCACGGCGCACGGTGCCTGTGACGGCCACGTCGCCCGAGACGCTGTTCGCGGTGATCGAGCCGGTGAGGCCGCGCACCTGCACGTCGCCGGAGACGGAGTTGACCGTGAGGTCGCCGATCAGGGTGTCGACGATGATGTCGCCGGACACGGTGTTGAGCCTGGCGTCGTTGCGGAGTCCGGAGACCAGCGCGCCGGCGCTGACGACGCCGAGGTTCAGGGCGATCGCGCGGGGGACCGCCACGCTCACCTCGGCGCGGGGGCCTCCGGAGCCGAAGTTGCGGAACACCTCGAGGAAGTTGTCCCAGCCCAGCTGCGGGTGGTCGATCTCGACCTCGCCGTCGTGCGCCTCGACGCGCAGGTCTTTGGTGGTGACGCCGTGCACCTCGATGCGGATGCCCGGTTCGTCGTGGGCGATGATGTCGACCTGTCCGCCGACGAGGCCCACCTTGAGGCGGGTGACGGATTCGATGTCGATGACGCGTTCCTCGCCGGGGGCGATGAGCCACTTCTCGGTCATGTCTGCTTCTCCTGGGTTGAGGGTCACGATATATCGTGTGTTGCCACAATAACACGATATATCTCGATCCCGTCAACCCCCTCTTCGGATGCGGGCGCATCGCCGCGACGGCCGCGCGTCCGTCGGAGCGCCGATGGGCCGACCGGTAGTCTTCGACGGAAGGACTTCGAGGGGAGAAGATGTGGCAGGGCGATCGACGAAGCAGCCCATCGCCGACCGGATGTACGAGGTGCTGCTGCACCAGTTCATGTCGGGCGAGCGGGCGGCGGGGCAGAGCCTGAACATCGGAGCCCTCTCGCGTGAGCTGGATGTCAGTCAGACACCCCTGCGTGAGGCGCTGGCGCGGCTGGAGCACACCGGGCTCGTTCAGCGCGAGGCGTTGCGAGGCTACCGGGTGGCCCCGGTCATGACGCGCGACGAGGTGGAGCAGCTGGGCGAGGCCCGCGTGCTGCTGGAGCCCCGTCTCGCCTACGAAGCCGCGCAGCGCACGACCCCCGAATTCCTGGAAGGCCTGCGCGAGGCGGTGGAGGACTTCCGGCGCTCGGCCGAGGTCGCCGACACCGAGACCGAGGGTTTCGATCTCTACTGGCGCAGCGATGCGCGCTTCCACATGATGATCGCGGCGCAGTCCGGCAACGCCTTCCTGGAGATGTCGTACGCGGCACTCGGTGGGCAGATCCAGCGGTTCCGTCTGTTCTCGAAGTTCGGACGCACGGGCGCCGTGAGTGCCGCGCCGGAGCATGACGCGGTCTACCAGGCGATCGTCGCCGGTGACGCGGAAGGTGCGGCCGCAGCGATGAGGCACCACATCATCGGTGCCACCGAACGGCTTCTGGAGGCCTGAGCGGCGGAGGGGCTCCGCGGAGTCCGGGAGCTGTCGGTTCTCGTGGATTGCGCTATACTATTTTTTGTGAGCGCGCAGAATGAGGGCACCATGTCGACGTCGACGACCGGATCAGCAGGATCATCCGGGTACGTCGCACGTCCGCTCGTAGAGGGCTTCCCCGGCAAGTCGAGCTCTCACGGCGCCTTCGGCTGGAGCAGCCTGTGGCTGCTCGACGACGGCGTGCGGCGAGTGCTCATCGATGCCGGTCAGCCCGCGTACATCCCCCTCATCCACGCCGGCCTCGAGCGGTACGGACTGACCACGGACGACGTGACGGACGTGCTGTTGACGCACATGCACTGGGACCACGTCTCGAACTTCCCGATGTTCGCCAACGCGACCACCTGGGTGGGGGAGCGCGAGCTGCGCTGGGCCGCGGAGCAGCCGTCCGGCACCCCTTTCCTCCCCGACCTCCACGTGCAGGAGCTGCTTCGCCGCACCGATCGGGTCGGGCGCATGACAGCGGGCCAGGAGGTTCTCCCCGGCATCCATGCCATCGACAGCGCCGGGCACACCCCGCACCACCTCGCCTTCTATCTCGAGCGCGCCGACGAGAAGCGCGTGTTCGCCGGCGATGCGGTGAAGAACCTGTACGAGCTCGCCTCAGGACGGGTCGACTCGACGCTCGACCTCGACGCCAGCGCGGCGACGATCGTCGCGATGCGCTCGCTGCTCACCGACACCGGAGCCAGCCTCGTGCCAGGGCACGACGTGGAACTGCGATGGGAGGACGGCGAGGTGCACCGCCGGCACGCCCCGAGGGCCGCGATCGGATTCTTCGCCGACGCATCGACGGGTGAACAGGACCGCAGCATCGGCTGACAGCCGAGCGCGCAAGAGAGGACGATGATGACGACAGTGCTGTACACCGGCGGAACAGGGCGCATGGGGCGGGTGATCCGCGAGGGTCTCGCCGCCCGATACGACCGCGTCGTGCTGTTCGCGCGCGCCGACGCCGACGAGTCGCTCTTCCCCGGCGAGCAGATCGTGATCGGCGACCTCGGCGACCTCGACGCTCTCACGGCAGCAGCCGAGGGCGTGGACGTCATCGTGCACCTCGGCGGCATCGCCGACGAAGCGCCGTACGACGACATCCGCCGCGTGAACATCGACGGCACGTACCACGTCTACGAAGCGGCGCGACGGGCCGGCGTTCGCCGCGTCGTCTACGCCAGCTCCAACCACGTCGTCGGCTTCCACCCGGCGAGCGAGGTCCTGGACGAGAGCGCACCGCTTCGTCCTGACACCTTCTACGGGGTCTCGAAGGCGTTCGGCGAGGCCATCGCCAGTCTGTACCACGACAAGTGGGGGATCGAGTCGGTGCTCGTGCGCATCGGCACCTTCCGCCCGGAGCCCGAGGACAGGCGTCAGCTCGCGCTCTGGCTCAGCTGGCGCGACGGCATCGAGCTCTTCCGCTGCGCGATCGAGAGCGCCCCGTCGGGCTGTCAGGTCGTCTACGGCTGCTCTGCCAACACCGGGCGCTGGTGGAACGGCGACGCGGGGTGGGCGGCGATCGGCTACGTGCCCCGCGATGACGCCGCCGATCACGCCGACGGCGTCGACCTCGATGCCCCTGCACCCACCCTGCACGGCGGCGCCTTCGCCGCCCCCGACTACGAAGGAGGGATCTGGTGACATCGACCGATTCCCACGACGTGCTGATCACCACCGCATTCCTCGAGCCCGGCGACGAGGTCGACCGGATGCTGCGCGGCGCCGGACTCACGACTCGGCACGAGCCCGAGCTGGAGCGCCTGGACGCCGAAGATCGCGCAAAGGCGCTCGCCGGAGTCCGGGCGATCATCGCCGGCACCCGCCCTCTGGGCGATGAGGAGTTCGCGCAGGCCCCCGAGCTGCGGCTCGTCGTGCGCACGGGCGTCGGCTACGACAGCGTCGATGTGAGCGCGGCGACCGCGCGCCGGGTGCCCGTGTGCGTCACCCCCGGCGCCAACCGGCAGGCCGTCGCCGAGCACGTCTTCGCTCTGGCGCTGGCGTGCGCCAGGCGCATCCCCGAGAACGTGAGCAACCTCGCCGCAGGGACGTGGCAGCAGCTCACAGGGCGGGAGCTGCGGGGCGCGACTCTCGGGATCCTCGGGCTGGGCTCGATCGGCAAGGCGGTCGCGACGATCGCGGCGGGCTTCGGCATGCACGTCGTCGCGTACGATCCGTACTTCGACGAGAGCTTCGCCGAGGCCAACGGCATCCGTCGCCTCGAGCTCGACGAACTGCTGCGGGAAGCCGACTTCGTCACACTGCACCTCTTCCTCGACGAGTCCACCCGGCACCTCATCGACGCCTCGCGCCTGGCCATGATGAAGCCCGACGCGGTGCTGATCAACACGGCGCGCGGGGGCATCATCGAGGAGGATGCGCTGGTCGACGCCGTGCGCGACGGGCGCATCGGCGCCGCCGCTCTCGACGTCTTCGCGGACGAGCCGCTGGGAGCGTCGAGCCCGCTCCTGCACACCCCCGGCATCCTCGCCACGACGCACGTCGCGGGCGCGACCCGCGAGGCACGTGGCGAGTCGGGTCGGATGGCTGCGCGCAACGTGATCGCGGTTCTCGGCGGCCAGGCGCCCGAGTTCGTGGTGAACCCCGACTACGACGCGGTGACCGCATGATCGTCGAGACGTCGTCGGGGCCGGTGCGCCTCGCCGCCAACCTCAAGTGGTTGTTCACCGAGGTCCCCTTCGCCGAGCGGTTCGACGCGGCAGCCGAGGCGGGCTTCACCGCGGTGGAGTTCGCGTCGCCGTATGAGCTCGCCCCCGCGGAGGTGCGTCGTCTGCTGGACGACGCCGGCCTGACGCAGATCCTCATCAACACGCCGGCCGGAGCCGCAGGGTCGGCCACGGCATCCGGTGCGGCGTACGTCCCCGGTGCGGAGCAGGAGTTCCGCGACGGGGTGCTCCGGGCTCTGGAGTACGCGGCTGTTCTCGGGGCCGGCGTGGTGCACGCCATGGCCGGGATCGCGCCGTCCGACGCCGCCGCCGACGCGGCGTTCGCGACGTATGTGTCCAACATCTCCTGGGCGGCCGCGCAGGCGCGTGGCACCGGGGTGCGGATCGCGCTGGAGGCGATCAACAAGCGTGATCAGCCCGGCTACGGCCTCGCGTCGATGGAGACCGCTGCGGCCGTGGCGCAGGCCGTGGATCCCGACGTCGTCGGCGTGCTGTTCGACGTCTACCACGCGCAGGTCGACCGCGGGAACGTCATCGAGCGGTTCGAGCAGCTCCAGCCGACGGTCGCGCATGTGCAGATCGCCGACAACCCCGGTCGCGGCGAACCCGGAACGGGCGAGATCGCCTACGAGCGCGTGCTCGCCCGGATCGCGCAGAGCGGATACCCCGGGTGGATCGGCTGCGAGTACGCCCCCGTCGCGGGCACCCGCGAAGGACTTTCCTGGATCGAGAGGACCCTCCGGTGACCGAACCGAGGATCGCGCTCATCAGCGCGACGCCGCTGGCGATCGCTCCTGCGACCGCCGCCATCACCGCCGCGCTTCCCGCAGCGACCGTGTGGAACCTGCTCGATGACCGGCTGCTCGCCGACGCGCAGACCGAGGGCGGCATCACCGCGCCGCTGGCTGCGCGCATGGACGGCCTGATCGAGCTCGCCCTCGCCGGGGGAGCGGACGGCGTGCTGCTCACCTGCTCCCAGTTCGGCGAGCGCGCCGACCGGCGCGAGAGCGACGCCGGCGGAGACACCGTCCTCTCGGCGGACGGCCCCCTCTTCGCCGAAGCCGTCGCCGCCGACCCCGACCGGGTTCTGCTCGTCGCCTCGCTGCCCTCGGCTGCGAGCGACAGTGCAGCGCGTCTGGCGCAGGCGTTCGTGGAAGCCGGGTCAGCTGCGCGCGTGCACCCGATCGTGATCCCCGCAGCAGCCGCTCCCCTCTCCGCCCCTGAGCTCGTCGAGACGCTGGCCGCAGCCATATCCGACGTCGATGAGCCCTTCGATCTGGTGGTGCTCGCCCAGTACTCGCTCGCGGATGCCGCCTCGTCACTCGCCGAGCGCCTCGGCGTCACGGTCCTGGACGGGCCCGCCGCGGCCGCGCGACGATTGACCACGGTGCTCCAGGAGGAACGCCGATGATCGGCGTCATCGCCGACGACGTGACCGGAGCGACGGATGTCGCCGCGGCTCTGCGGCGCGCGGGACTGCGCACCCTCCTCGCGCTCGACACCGAGATCGACGAGCCCGCTGTCCCGGCCGACGGCATCGTCATCGGCCTGAAGACGCGGTCTCTTCCCGTCGACGAGGCCGTCGCGCAGAGCCTCGCCGCGCTCGCGGTCCTGCGACGGCACGGAGCGGATCGCATCTACGTCAAGTACTGCTCGACGTTCGATTCCACGGACGAGGGCAACATCGGTCCGATCACCGAGGCGATCGCCGATGCCCTTCAGGCCGACCTGGTGGTGACGACGCCGGCCGCGCCCCTGCACGGGCGCACCGTCTATCGCGGTCACCTCTTCGTCGGCGACGTGCTGCTGGCCGAGACCCATATGCGCGAGCATCCGGTGACCCCCATGCGCGATTCCTCGGTGCCGCGGCTGCTCGCGGCGCAGTGCACGGCACCGGTCGGGCTCCTGCCTCTCGAGGTCGTGCAGCGCGGTGCCGACGCCGTGGGCGAGGCCCTGGGAGGGGCACGCGCCGAGGGGACCCGTCACCTCGTGGCCGATGCCATCACGGATGCTGACCTCGCCGTCCTCGCCGATGCCCTCGACGGCGAGCCGCTCGTCGCGGGATCGGCCGGACTCGTCGGAGCGATCGCTCTGCGGCAGACCGCGGGCGGTACGACGGCGCCGGCGCCCCCCTCGGGTCGTACCGCGATCATCGCGGGCAGCTGTTCCCGGCGCACGCTCGAGCAGATCGACCGCTTCGTCGGGTCGGGGAACCCTGCCCACCGCGTCGTGGCCGAGCCCGGTGACACCGCAGAGCTGCTCGCCGCGCGCGCTGTGGAGTGGTGGGACCGGCAGCCTTCCGACGCCGCCGCGCTCATCTACTCGTCCAGCCCCGCAGCGCAGCGCCGTCATGACGTGCCGGGCGCCGGGGAACTGTACGAACGGACGGCGGGCCTCATCGCATCGCAGCTGTCCGATCGTGGCGTGAAGCGCATGCTCATCGCCGGGGGCGAGACCTCCGGCGAGGTCATCCGCGCCCTCGGCACAACCGTCGCGGTGGTGGGGGAGGAGGTCGCGCCGGGCGCGCCGTGGATCCACGACGAGGCGCGTGACGTGCACCTGGTCCTCAAATCCGGGAACTTCGGCGAGGAGGACCTCTTCGTCGAGGTCGCGCGACAGGGCCGCACGGCATGAGCGCCGACGCCCGCCGCGCGATCGTGCGCGTCGCCCACTCGATCCACCGCCGCGGCCTCACGCACGGCCGCACCGGGAACCTCGCCGTGCGCGACGGGGAACGCGTGCTGGTCACACCGACGGGCGTGAGTCTCGCCGACGTGGACGCGGACCAGCTGTCGGTGGTCGCCCTCGACGGCGCGCACCTCGACGGTCCGCCGCCGACGAAGGAGGCGTTCCTCCACGTCGCGATGCTGCGCGTGCGGCCGGATGCGAACGCGGTCGTGCACACGCACTCAGTCCACGCGGCCGCGGTGTCGTGCCTGTCCGACGTCGATGCCGAGAACCCGATCCCGCCCCTGACCGCGTACTACGGCATGCGCGTGGGAACACTGCGGATGCTCCCCTACTACGCGCCGGGCGACCCGGCTGCGACCGGTGCTGTGGAGGATGCCGCGCGCGTCACCCACGCCCTGCTCCTGCGCAACCACGGCCCCGTCGTCGCGGGGGTGGATCTTGACACCGCCGTCGACGCCCTGGAGGAGCTCGAGCACACCGCGCAGCTGTTCTTCCTCACGCGTGGCCTCGCCACATCGCCCCTCACCTCGGCGCAGCTGCACTCGTTCGCCACGCCTTCCGGAAGGAACCCCTCGTGATCACCCTGTACAGCGGCCTCGTCGTCAAGAACCCCCTCGTCGAGCACGTCATCCCCGCGTTCGAGCGCGAGACCGGCACACGTGTCGAGGCGACGTTCGAACCCACCACCGTGCTGCTGGAGCGCATCTCCGCGGGCGCGCGGCCTGACCTGGTGCTCGGGGTCTCGTCTTCTGTCACCGATCTCGCGGTTCGTGGCCTGGTGGATCCCTCGCATGTCGCAGAGATCGCGGTCTCATCCGTGGGCTTCGCGCGGCTCGACGGCGCTCCGGCGCCGGTCGACGACTCGGCATCGGCGTTCCTCGACTATCTGCTCGCCGCCCGCGCCGTCGCCTACACGCTCAGCGGGGCGAGCGGTGTGCACTTCATGCAGGTGCTCCGCGAACGCGGACTTCTCGAGCGCATCGATGAGCGCGCCGTGCGGTGCGCGAGCGGACTCACGGCCGAAGCTCTGCTGGACGGTCGTGCCGATGTCGCGATCCAGCAGGTCAGCGAGCTGCGCTCGGTGCCCGGTGCGCAGGTCGTCGAGCCGATACCCCACGAGTTGCAGTCCTACGGACGGTTCGCCGTCGGCGCTCGGCCTGGAGCCGGGGACGATGCGGCGCGATTCGTCAACCTCTTGACCGAGAAGTCGGCACAGGACGCGTTCGCCGCGTTCGGACTGTCGCGCCCCTGATCCCCGTACGAGGAGAGCACTGATGAGAAGAGTTGTGGTCGACACCGACACCGGTGTGGACGATGCATTGGCCCTGATGCTGTTGGCCGCCGACCCCGAGGTGGAGATCCTGGCGGTGATCAGCGTCTTCGGCAACACGACGGGGGAGCGCGCCGCAGACAATGCGCGGTACGTGCTGGACACCTGCGGGCGCACCGATGTGCCGGTGTACCGCGGTGCCGACGTGCCGATCGTGCAGGAGCTGCGCATGAACCCGGGCATCCACGGCGAGGACGGCTTCGGCAACACGGGCCTGCGCCCGGCCCGTTCCGTGCCGGCGGAGCCGCGCGGGGTCCCGATCCTGCTCGATCTGGTGGATCGGTACGAGGGGGAGATCGACTATCTCGCCCTCGGCCCGCAGACGAACCTCGCCGTGGCGCTCGAGGCGGAACCCGAGCTTCTGACGCGACTCCGCTCGACCACCATCGTCGGCACGCTCGGTCCGGCCCTGTATCACGACACCGCACCGTGGGAGGATCGGCGATTCCGGGTCTCGCGCGATCCCAACGTGTCGTTCGACATCGATGCCGCGCGCATGGTGGCCCGGCATCAGGGCGATGTCACGTGGTGCGGGCCGTACGTCACCCGCCAGGCCCTCGTCCCCGAGGACTTCTTCCTCGAGATCGCCTCCACGACGGGGTTCGCCCCGGCGCAGCTGATCACCGAGATCAGTCGGGACTATGCGGGCTTCTACTCGCGCTCCTACCCGCAGCCGGAGGGGCGTCGGGTCATGGGGATCAACGACAGCATGGCCGTCGCGAGCCTTCTGCATCCCGAGCTGGTCACCGGTGCGGTCATGCGCCCGCTGGAGACCTTCCTCGACGAGGAGACCGGCGACCGCTTCCTCGCGGGAGTGCATCCGGTGAAGGACGAGACACGACCGATCCACCGCGTGATCTTCGACATGGACTTCGACGGCGTGCTGGAGCGCATCGGCGAGGTGCTGCGGCGTCCGCTGCCCTGGCGCTGAGTCACGCGGGCGGCTCAGTCGTAGGTTCGCGCACGAACCCACGGCATCGGCAGCAGATCGGCGGCGGTCACCCACACCGGGTGGCCGCCGTCGTCGACGAGTGTGCGGATGCCCGGTGCGATCGCGGGTACGACCTCGCGGCAGACGCCGCACGGGTTGAGGATGACCGCCGTACCGTCGTCGCGCAGACCGACGGAGACGATGGCCTCCACCTCCTGCTCCCCTCCGATCCGGGCGTTGGCGAGGGCTGTGCTCTCCGCGCAGACGCTCTCCCGAGGGGTGCGCAGGCTGAGGCCGAGGTAGATCGCTCCGGAGGCCCCGCGGGCGGCGGCGGCGACGCGGTGGAGGTTCGTGTCGTGCGCGCGGATGATCAGTTCCGATGCGGCGTCGAGGAGCCGTCTGTCGTCGTCGTCGAGCGAGGAGTTCACGATGCACTTCTTTCTGTCACAGAAGGGATTCCTGCTATACTATAGTCGTGTTCGGATCTGCTTCTCGAAGATGGGCACTCCTCGCCGACTGGCAGGAAGTGCGTCATGACCAGGAGATATCCGCATATTAGGGTCGATCACCTCCCTCTCGGGGGCAGAGCAAAGGAGCTCCATGAGCACTGAAGAAGTAGTGGCCGCCGTACCGCAGCAGCTGACGAGCAAAGCGAGCCGATCCGAGCGCCGAAACCTCCGGGCGTTGAGCTGGGGACACGCGCTCGAGTGGTACGACTGGGCGATCTTCGGATTGCTGTCGGTCTATCTCGGCGCGGCGTTCTTCCCCTCCGACAGTCCACTCGCATCGACGTTGAACGCGCTCGCCGTCTTCGCCGTCGGATTCGTCGCACGTCCGCTCGGCGGCGTCGTCTTCGGCTTCGTCGCCGACCGCTTCGGGCGCAGGAAGATCATGATCTTCGCCGTCGGCGCGGTCGCGCTGGGCAGCTTCATCATCGGCGTGCTCCCCGACTACCAGAGCATCGGGGCCATCGCGCCGATCATCGTCGTCGCCGCGCGCCTCCTGCAGGGACTCTCCGCCGGTGTCGAAGCACCGCTCGGCACGGCGTACGCGCTCGAGCTGGTGCCCAACCGCCCCGGCTATGTCGCCGGCTTCTTCGCGTTCTTCAACAACCTGGGCAACCTGCTCGCGCCGCTCTCGATCTTCTTCATCAGCCTGCTGCTGGGCCCCGAAGCTCTCGCCGCGTACGGCTGGCGCATCCCGTTCATCGTGGGCGGGCTGTTCGGTCTGATCGTGCTGTGGCTGCGTCGCACGCTCCCTGAGACGCTCGACACGGCGGCGATCCGCACGGTCGGCGCGATCCCCACCAAGGACAACTCGGTGTGGCGCGACGTGCGCAAGTACTGGCTGAGCGTGCTCGCCACCGTCTTCATCGTGGGCGCGATCCAGGCATACAACTACACGTGGATCGCGGGCCTGCCGAACCTGGCGAACGGAACGTTCGGCGAAGACCCGACCGCCGTGTTCGCCATCACCACCGGAATGGGCGTCTTCCTGACCGTCGGAGCCTTCGCGCTGAGCCGCATCCTCGATCGGTTCCCGATGTCCCGGTGGTTCGTCATCGCGCGCATCGCGGCCATCCCGACGATCTTCCTGGCGCTGCTGTACTCGCAGCCCGGGATCGGAACGCTCGCCGGGGTGATGTTCGGCGGTGCGATCGTGCTGCTTCTCAACATGACGATCTTCGTCGTCGTCTCCAACTCCCTGCTGCCGCAGCACATCCGCGGCACCGGACTCGGTCTCGGGTACGGCCTCGGCGTCGCCATCTTCGGCGGCACCGCCTCGTACCTGCTGCTCTGGCTGCAGAGCCAGGGGATGATGTGGGTCTTCCCGATCTACATCGCGACCCTGTGCGCGATCAGCGTGGTGCTCTACATCCTCGCGAAGCGGCGCAACGGCCTCTTCGTGGGCAAGTGACCTCCTGATGGATCTCTGGCGCGAGATCGTCGGCTGGGCCGGCAGTGCTCTCCTGATCATCTCGATCCTGCAGCCGACGATCTCGCGCCTGCGCTGGTTGAACCTCGGAGCCTCGTCGCTGCTCATGGCGTACAACCTGATGCTCGGCAGCGCGCCCATGGTCGCACTCAACATCACGTTGATCGCGATCAACTGCTGGTACCTGTTCGTCGTCGCGCGCGCCGCGCGGGCGAAGACGGCGAACGCAACCGCGCTCAGTGAAGAGTCCGACCGGCACGCTCGCCGCTAGGACATGACAGAAAGTATGAGTATGGAACGACTGATCATTGACACCGACCCCGGGATCGACGACGCGGGGGCGCTGTTCTGGGCGCTCTCCTCGGATGCCTTCCACATCGAAGCGCTGACGACGGTCTTCGGCAACGTGGATGTCGACACCGCCACGGCGAACGCCCGCAAGATCGCCGCCGTGGCCGGCCGTTCCGACCTGCCCATCTGGAAGGGCGCGAGCCGACCGCTGGTGGGCGAGCCGCACTTCGCGGAGCACATCCACCGTCCCGGCGGGGTGGGCTTCTGGGAGTACCCGGATCCGGATCCTCATGCAGAGGTCGAGCCCGACGCCGTGCGTCGGATGATCGACACGGTCATGTCGGCGCCGGGCGAGGTGACGATCATGGCGCTCGCGCCACTCACCAATGTCGCTCTGGCCATCAAGCTGGAGCCGGAGTTCGCGCGCTCGGTGCGCCGCATCATCTACATGGGTGGGGCGGCGCTCACGTGGGGCAACGTGACCCCCGTCGCGAGTGCGAACATCTTCAACGACCCCGAAGCCGCGGAGATCGTCATCCAGTCCGGCGCGCCCCTCACGCAGGTGGGACTGGACGTCTCCCGGAGCTTCGCCCTCACACCGGACCACGTCCGCACGCTCTGGGAGTCGCGCTCGCCGATGGGCCTGGCGCTCTGCGAGATGATCGGATACCCGGATCGTCAGGAAGACCCCGACGAGATGCCCGAGTGGAAGACCGAAGGCATGCACCTCAACGACGTGCCCTGCGTCGCCTATGCCCTCAACCCCGACTGGTTCACGGTGCGCAACCTCCGTGTGGATGTCGAGCTGAACGGCACGCACACCCGCGGACAGACCGTCGTGCAGATGATCGATCGCTGGCAGGGTGTGCCGAACGTCGACGTGCTGTTCGACATCGATGCTCAGGCGGTCGCCGACGCGCTGACGGCTTCGCTCACCGCGTTCGGAACAACCACCGACTGATTCGCGCCTCGCCGACGAACGGCCTCACCCTCGGATAGGGGTGAGGCCGTTCGTCGTTTTCAGGAGCGAGTTGACCTTGACGCAACGTCAACTTCTAGAGTTCAAGACAACACCACGCAGGGCACGAAGGAAGGAGGAGCGATGGAGAAGGAGGACTGGTCGATCCAGGAGATCGCCCGCCTCGCCGGCACCACCAGCCGCACGCTGCGGCACTACGACGACATCGGTCTGCTGCCGCCGTCGCGCATCGCCCACAACGGCTACCGGCACTACGACGGACAGGCGCTCGTGCGTCTGCAGCGCATCCTGCTGCTGCGCGAGCTCGGACTCGGACTGCCGCAGATCGCGGAGGTGCTCGGCGCGGCATCGGTCGGCGAGGGAGCCCGCAGCGAGGCGACGGCACTCGAGACCCATCTCGCGCTGTTGCGCGAAGAGCAGACCCGGCTGGCGCGGCAGATCGCGTCGGTCGAATCCACCATCACGGCATTGAGAGGAGGTGAGAACCTCATGGCAGAGAACATGTTCGACGGCTTCGATCACACCCGCTACAAGCAGGAGGTCGAGGAGCGCTGGGGCGAGAAGGCGTACGCCGACGGCGACAGCTGGTGGCGGGGGATGACCGACGCCGAGCGCACCGACTGGCAGCAGCGCGTGTCCGAACTCGGGCGCGACTGGATCGCCGCGGCGGAAAGCGGCATCGATCCGGCGTCCCCCGCGGCCCAGGAGGTCGCTCGGCGTCACGTCGAGTGGCTCACGGGTATCCCGGGCACGCCCGCCGCCGCCCCCGGCGGTGACGTCAAGGCGTACGTGATCGGGCTCGGCGAGATGTACGTCGCGGACCCGCGCTTCGGTGCGAACTACGCGACATCATCCGGAGGCACGCACGGCGCCGAGTTCGTCCGCGACGCGCTTCGGGTCTACGCGGACGGCAACCTGTAGCTCCGGCCTCGACGGCAGCGGCCCCCTCGTGCGCGATCTCGCGCACGAGGGGGCTTCTCCGTCCGGGCACAGCGCGTACCGGACCGCCTCACCCGGGTGCAAGGGGGAGGTCGTGGCCCGGGTCCGGGCGTAGGGTCATGCCATGAGACGGCGCGACGACCCAGGATCGACGGGACTGTTCATCGCTGCGGCCACGGCCTACGCCGTGAACGTCGCGCTCGGAGCATCCGTCGCCCTGCGCTTGATCGACACCCGTCGCTTCCGCTGGCTGCACCACGCGCTGTACATCGCGACGTGCGCGACCTCTGTGTCCGCCCTCGTGGCGGGCTGGTCGCGGGGTCCCCGCACCGCCGGGCGCCGTGCCGCCCTCGCGTTGCTGCCCGCAGCCGTGCCCCTTGCGGTGATCCCCTACCTCGGCACTCACACCCGACGGCACCCGCTGGTCGCGCTCGCCGCTGCTCCCTTCATCGTCGCGGGGCTGGTGCTCTCGCGATCCGCCGCCGACCGGAAGTGAAACGCATGGAACTGCTCGATGCCATCCGACGCCGCAAGACCACGAACGGCGCTTTCCTGCCCGACCCCGTCTCCGAGGATCACCAGCGCATCCTCCTGGAGGCCGCAGGGCGTGCCCCCTCGCAGCTGAACAGTCAGCCCTGGCGGTTCGTCGTGATCGAGAGTCGCGACACGATCGAGCAGATCGCCCGCATCTCGGGGGAGAGCATGACCGAGGCGATGTCGAACGGCACGTTCTTCGAGCGCTACAAGCCGTACTTCCGCTTCAGCCAGGCTGAGATGGAGGAGAAGCGCAGCGGCATGCTGTTCGACAAGCTGCCCGCCGCTCTTCGGCCGTTCACGAGTCAGGTGTTCACCAAGCGCGGGCAGACGCTGATGAACACCTTCGGGGTGCCGAAGACCCTCGGCGCCGAGAACCGGAAGCTCGTCGCGGGATCACCGCTGCTGCTGGGCGTGATGCTCGACCGCAGCGAGTACCGGCCGGGACAGCTCTCCTCGTTCTACTCGGTGTTCAGCATGGGCGCGGCGATGGAGAACGTCTGGCTCACCACGGTCGAGCTCGGCATGGGCATCCAGTTCATCTCGTTCCCGATGGAGGTTCCGGGGCGCTGGGAGGAGATCGTCCAGCTGCTGCGGGTGCCGGACGACCTCGAGCTCATGGCCGTCTATCGGCTGGGCTACCTGCCGCCGGAGCAGCGTCGACCCGCCATCGACTGGTCGAGCAGTCAGCGCAAGCTCGTGTCGCAGTACGTGTTCCGAGAGAACGGCGACACGCCGCAGCAGGGGTGGGACGGTGCCCCTCCCGCCGGCGACATCACTCCGGGTCCGTCGGCGACAGCGGGGTGAGGTCTCGCAGCGCCGGACCCTCCAGACGCGTGCCGTCCGGAGCGAAGCGGGAGGCGTGCAGCGGGCAGTCCCAGGAGCACTCCGCGTCGTTCCAGGCGAGCACCCCGCCCAGGTGCGGGCACACGCCGCTGACGGCGCGGGTCACACCGTCCACGGTGGAGACCGCGACCGGGCGCCCGGCCCGATTCGCCACCACACCCTCACCCTCGGCGGGCTGGGGGACGGGGGTGCTGCGACTTTCGGCATCCGCCCAACCAGAGACGAGTGCCGTGGCGACCTTGCCGCCCTCCACGGCCCCACGACGGATGTCGGCGGGGACCGTCAGGCGCGTGCCGATCGTCGTGATCCAGCTCGGGCGGTCGCGTCGGGGCGTGCCGAGGATCTCGGAGGTCAGTCGTTGCGCGGCGGCGGGAGCGTTCGAGAGCCCCCACTTGGCGTAGCCCGTCGCGAAGCGGATGCGACCGAGGCCGCGGGGCATCGCCCCCACGAACGGGATGAGGTCGTGCGACTCGTAGTCCTGCGCCGACCAGCGATGGGTCTCCTCGGCGCCGGGGAAGTGCAGCTGCGTCCAGGCGATGAGATCCTCCACCGCTGCCGCCTCGCCGTCCGAGCGACCGACCGGGTGGCCGTTGCCGCCCACGACGAGCCGCGCGTCGCCGCCGGGGCCGTCCGCTGCGGTGACCGGGCGGATGGAGCGCGTCGGTCCGTCGACGGAGAGGAACATCCCCTCGGGGAGGTCGTCCGGCACCCGGAAGGACACGCAATAGGACCGGAGCCCCCGCGTCTTGGCGAAGTACAGCCCGCGATCGGTGATCGGGGTGCCCGTCGCGAGCACGATGTGGTCGGCGAAGAGCGGGCCCTGCGTGGTGTCGACACGTCCGGTCAGCGCTCTGGTCCTCGTCGCTCTGACGCCGGTGTGGAGCGTGCCGCCCGCGGTGAGCAGCTCCTGGGCGAGGGCCACCGACACGGCCACGGGGTCGATCGCGACCTGATCGTCGAGCGCCACGGCGGCGGACACGGGGAACGGCGTCGCGGGGAGCGCGGTGGACGGCAGCAGCCTCGCCGGCACGCCCGCCTCGCGTGCGGCGGAATGCTGCTCGTCGACGGTGTCCTTCCCGGCGGGACCCTGGGCGTACGAGTGATCGGTGTGGCGCGTGAAGGGGACTCCCGCGAGTTCCGCGAACGCGAGCAGCCACTCCATCCCCGAGCGGTTGGCGTCGACGTACGCGCGGACGAGCGCTGCCGGGTGGTGCCGTCGGATGGTCGCGAGCTGTGCGCCCTGCAAGAGGGAGAGCTTTCCCGTGTTCGCGCCCGTCGCGAGCTGGGCGATGCCGCCCGCGTCGATCACCGCGACATCGAGGCCGGCCCTGGTGAGCATCACCGCCGTCGAGAGGCCGGTGATCCCGGCGCCCACGATCACGACGTCGTGCAGGGCTCCGGGCTCGAAGGGCGATCCGGCGGGCAGTGTCCGGTCGAGCTTCCACAGGGGATTCATGTCGTCAGTCAACGCTGTTCGCGATCCGGTATCCACCGCCTTGACATCCGAACGGCGCACTGCCAGTCGGGGACTACAGTGGCGGACGTGAACTTCCGCCGCATCCTCCTCGTCGCCGCCGGCGGCACGATGGGTACGGCGGCGCGGCTCGGCCTGGGGCTCGTGCTCCCGGACACCGGGGGATTCCCCGTCGCGGTGCTCATCGCGAACGTGGTCGGGGCGCTGCTGATCGGCGTGCTGGCCGCGCGTCTTCCGGCATCGGCCGACCTGCGGCTGATGCTCGGAACCGGCGTGCTCGGAGGCTTCACGACGTACAGCGCCTTCATGACGGGCACGCTCGACCTGTGGACGAGCGCGCCGATCCTCGCCATCGTCTACGCCGTGGGCACCCTCGTGCTCGGTCTCGGTGCGGCGGCACTGGGGCTGCATCTCGGTCGCCCCCGCACCGGGAGGACATCGTGAGTCCGCTGCTGTTCCTCGGTGCCGCGCTCGCCGGAGGGATCGGCGCGGTGCTGCGCTATCTCGTCGACCTCGGGGTCGCTCGTCTGGCCGGACGCCGCTTCCCCTGGGGCATCCTGCTGGTGAACATCTCGGGATCGTTCGCGCTCGGTCTCGTGACCGCCGCGCTGCCGGATGCCGCCTTCCTCCTCGGGGCGGGGCTGCTCGGCGGCTACACGACGTTCAGCACGGCGATGCTCGACACGGTCGCTCTGTGGCGTGACGGCGAACGCCGGGCATCCGCGTTCAATGCGATCGGGATGCTGCTGCTCGGCGTGCTCGCGGCCGGCCTCGGCCTGGCTCTCGGCTCCCTCTTCTGATCCGGGGTTGCGACGGGCGGTTCCGTCGCGTTATCCTCCTTGCTAATCGATTAACGCTAAACGATTAACACCCCCCGCACTCGTGCACCTGTCGAAGGAGACACCGATGCCCCGTACGACCAGCCGCGCTCTCGGCGCACTCGCCGCATCAGCGGTCGCCGTCCTCGCCCTGAGCTCCTGCTCCGCCGCGACGGGCGGCGGCAGCTCCGACGGCGACGTGACCCTCAGCTACGCCATCTGGGACGAGAACCAGAAGCCGGCGATGGAGGACATCGCCGCGGCGTTCACGAAGGAGAACCCGAACGTCACGGTCGACGTCCAGGTCACGCCGTACAAGGAGTACTTCACCAAGCTGCAGACGGCCGCGACCGGCGGCTCGGCGGCGGACGTCTTCTGGATGAACGGCCCGAACTTCCCGCTCTACGCCTCGAACGGTCAGCTCGCCCCGCTCGATGACGGGGGGATCGACGCCGCCGACTACCCGCAGGGCCTGATCGACCTCTACACCTACGACGGCAAGCTCTACGGCGCCCCGAGGGACTTCGACACCGTCGCCCTCTGGTACAACAAGGCGCTGTTCGACGCCGCCGGCGTCGAGTACCCGTCGGCGGACTGGACGTGGGACGACTTCACCGCCGCTGCCGCGAAGCTCACCGACCCCGCGAAGGGTCAGTTCGGAGTGGCGGCCAGCCAGTACGGCCAGGAGAACTTCTACAACTCCATCGCGCAGGCCGGTGGTGAGGTGATCTCGGCCGACGGAACGAAGAGCGGATACGCCTCGCCGGAGGCGCTCGCGGGCATCGAGCTGTGGACCGATCTGATCGCCGCCGGGTCCTCGCCCACGGCGGAGCAGATGACCGACACCAACCCCGAGGACTTCTTCCTCTCCGGCAAGGTCGCCATGTTCCAGAACGGGTCGTGGGCGGCGATCGCCTACGCCGACAACGCCGACATCGGCGACATCGTCGACGTCGCCCCGCTCCCGGCGGGCGTCGAGGGGAACCAGAGCGTGATCCACGGCGTCGGCAACGTCGCGAACGCGAAGAGCGCGCACCTGGCCGAGGCCAAGGCGTTCGCGGAGTTCGCCTCCGGAGAGCAGGCCGCGAAGATCCAGGCCGAGACCGGCACCGTGATCCCCGCATTCACGGGAATGCAGCAGGCATGGGTCGACGCCCTGCCGCAGTACGACCTGCAGGTCTACATCGACGCCCTCGACAACGCCGTGCCGTACCCGGTGTCGAAGAACACCTCCGCCTGGACGAGCATCGAGAGCGAGGTGCTCTCGCAGGTGTGGTCGGGAGCGGTGACCCTGAAGGAGGGCCTCCAGGACCTCGCCGACCAGATGCAGGCGGCACTGGACGCCGAGCAGGAGTGACCGCGTGACCGTCATCGCACCTCGTGCGGTCGAGACGGCGCGGCGGATGCCGCAGCCGCAGGGCTCCGGCATCCGCCGCCGCCGGCGGAGCCCGGGAGCCTCGCCCTGGTGGGCGCTGGTCTTCCTCGGGCCGACCGCACTGGGCATCACCGTGTTCTATCTCTGGCCGACCGTCCGCACGCTCATCATCTCGTTCACGAAGTCGGGCCCGTTCGGCGGATCCGAGTGGGTGGGCATCGAGAACTACACGCGCCTGTTCCAGGACCCCGAGCTCATCGGAGCCCTTCGCAACACCGCGATCTACACGATCATCGCCCTCATCGGCATCCCGCTCGCGGTCGGGATCGCCGCTCTGCTGAACACGGCGGGGCTCAAGGGTCGCAGCGCCTACCGCACGCTGTACTTCATCCCGGTCGTCACTATGCCGGCCGCCATCGCTCTGGTCTGGCGCATGATTTACAACGGCGACTACGGGGTGCTCAACGCCGCGCTCGGTGCGGTCGGCATCGAGGGGCGCAGCTGGCTCACCGACCCGAACACCGCGTTGGTCGCGATCGCCGTCGTCGGCATCTGGGCGGGGCTCGGGACCAACATCGTCATCTTCCTCGCCGGTCTCCAGGGCATCCCCGACACGATCATGGAGGCTGCCGACCTCGACGGCGCGGGCCCCGTGCGCAAGTTCTTCTCCATCACGATCCCGCTGCTGTCGCCGTCGATCTTCTTCGTCAGCGTGATCAGCGTGATCGGGGCGCTGCAGGTGTTCGACCTCATCTACATGATGCTCGGACGCAGCAACCCCGCGATGCCGAACACCCGCACGGTCGTCTACCTCTTCTACGAGGCGGGCTTCCTCGACAACGACCGCGGCTACGCGGCCGCCGTCGCCTTCCTGCTGCTCGTGATCATCCTGATCCTCACGATCGTGCAGTTCCGTCTGCAGAAGAAGTGGGTGCACTATGAGTGACGTCTCGCTCGACACGCGCGCCGTGGTCGGCGCCTCCGCCGGCCGCTCCGGGACGCCGAAGAACCGCGGCATCTGGATCGTGCACCTCGTGCTCATCCTCGGTGCGGTGCTGATGGTCTTCCCCTTCGTCTGGCAGCTGCTGACCTCGTTCAAGACGCTGTCCGACTCGGTGCAGGTACCGCCGTCGTTCCTGCCGCGCGAATGGGTGTTCACCAACTTCGCCGAGGTGTTCGACTCGATGCCGTTCGGGCAGATGTTCCTGAACTCGGTGTGGCTCACCGTGGGGCGCACGGTCGGCCAGGTGGTGCTGTGCACCATGGCGGGCTACGCGTTCGCGCGCATCCCCTTCCCGGGACGCAACGCGCTGTTCGTGGTGTTCCTTTCGGTGCTCATGGTGCCCTCGCAGCTCTACCTGCTGCCGCAGTACGAGATCATCCAGGCACTCGGCTGGCTCAACACCCTGCAGGCGCTCATCGTGCCCGGCATCTTTAGTGCTTTCGGCACCTTCCTGATGCGGCAGTTCTTCCTGTCGATGCCCGCCGAGCTCGAGGAGGCCGCCCGCATCGACGGAGCCAATCCGTGGCAGACCTTCTGGCGGATCATGGTTCCGCTGGCGAAGCCTGGCATCATCGCACTTGTGGTGTTCACCGTGCTGTGGTCCTGGAATGATCTGCTCTGGCCGTTGATCGTGACGACCGACCCCGCGAAGATGCCGCTGTCGGTCGGGCTCTCGCAGCTGGTCGGCATCCACGGCACCGACTACCCGGTGCTGATGGCGGGCGCGCTGCTGGCGACCCTGCCGATGCTCGTGACCTTCATGGTCCTGCAGCGGCAGTTCATCCAGGGCATCGCCTTCAGCGGATCGAAGGGCTGAGACATGGCGAAGAGCGAGCACCAGGCGCCCCGGCGCCCGACCCTGCGCATGGTCGCCGAACGGGCCGGCGTGTCGACAGCGACCGTGTCGTACGTGTTCTCCGGACGGGCGGGTGCCGCATCCGGCGCCGGTGTGGCCGAGGCCACCGCCGCACGTGTGCTGGCGGCCGCCGACGAGCTGAACTACCGGCCGAACAGCGCGGCGCGGGCGATCCGCACCGGACGCAGCGGCATGGTGCAGCTGTCGCTGCACATGCTCAGCGACCCGTGGTCGCTGGCAGTGGCCGACGCGGTGAACGCCGAGGCCAACAGGCACGGGCTCACCACGCTGATCCTCGCCGACGGCGATTGGCACGCCGCTCTCGACCGGGTCGAGAGCGACGTGGCCTACCTCGACGGCGTGGGACTCGACGACCAGGCGCGGCAGAACCTCGCCGACCTCGTGCGTCGCGGACAGCGCCTCGTGGTGTTCTCGGAGCATCTCGAGCCGGACGGCTTCGACGTGATCCGCTCCGACGCGATCCCTGGGTGCGAGATCGCGATGGATCACCTGCTGGAGAGGCACACCGCGATCGGATGCATCGCCGCGGAGGGAGCAGTGCGCCTCGCCGGTGAGCAGGTCACCCGCTACACGCCGTACCTCCAGAAGCTGGCCTCTGCCGGCATCGAGCCTGACCCTGCCTGGACGGTGACGTACGCCGACACCCAGGCGAGCGCCTTCACCGCCGCGGTCGAGCTGCTGTCGGGCGAGAACCGGCCGCACGCGGTCTACGCCACGACCGACTTCGCCGCGATCGCTGCGATCAACGCCGCGCACATGCTCGGGCTCCGGGTACCGCACGACGTCGCAGTGGTGGGTGTCGGCAACACCCCCGACGCCCGCCTGATCGCGCCCACGCTCACGACCGTCGGTCCGACCGACTTCTACGAGAGGCAGGCGCGCATCATCGTCGACCGTGCCCTCGAGAGCGACTCCGCACCCGGGCGCCTGCACGACTTCGCGTGGACGCTCTTCCCCGGCGGATCGACCGACCTCGACGCCCCCGCACCGCGGGCCCGTTGACCTCGGCATCCGCACAGACTCATCACACAGAAGGACCATCGTGGATCTCCAGATCGGCATCATCGGCTTCGGCGCGCGCTCGACCCTCCAGGAAGAGGTGCATCGTCCTGGGCAGGGCTCACGCATCAGCGCCGTGTGCGACCTCGCCCCGCGCGCTCGCGAGGACGCCCGCGCCCTCGTGCCGGACGCCTTCATCACCGACTCGCTCGACGAGCTGCTGGCCTCGGGCGTCGACGCCGTCATGGTGCTCACACCAGACGACACGCACGCAGCCCTCAGCATCCGAGCCCTCGAAGCCGGAGTGCCGGTGTTCTGCGAGAAGCCCCTCGCGATCGACCTCGCCGACGCCGATGCGATGCTCGAGACCGCGCGCCGCACCGGCACTGGTCTCTACATCGGTCACAACATGCGGCACATGCCCGTGATCACGCTCATGCGCGGGCTGATCCAGAGCGGCCGCATCGGCCAGGTCAAGGCCGTGTGGGTGCGGCACTTCGTCGGCCACGGCGGCGACTTCTACTTCAAGGACTGGCACGCCGACCGCCGCCGCACCACCGGACTGCTGTTGCAGAAGGGTGCGCACGACATCGACATCATCCACTGGCTCGCCAGCGCCTACAGCGAGCGGGTCTCCGCGATGGGGGCGCTGAGCGTCTACGGCGACATCACCGACCGCCGCGACAGGGCGGGGGAGCGGATGCCGGACTGGTTCAGCATGGACAACTGGCCGCCCACCGCGCTCACGGGGCTCCACCCCGTGGTCGACGTCGAAGACATCTCGATGGTGAACATGCAGCTGGAGGGCGGCATCTTCGCGTCGTACCAGCAGTGCCACTTCACCCCCGACTACTGGCGCAACTACACCGTGATCGGCACCGAGGGGCGCATCGAGAACTTCGGCGATGTGGCCGGCAGCGAGGTCAAGCTGTGGAATCGGCGGCATGCCGGCGCGGCCGACGCCGACGAGACCTTCATCGTCCCCGAGGTGCCGGATGCGGGTCACGACGGCGCCGACGCGCTGCTCGTCGCCGAGTTCCTGCGGTTCGTCCGCCACGGGGGTCTGACCGAGACCTCTCCCGTCGCCGCGCGCGAGGCGGTGGCCGCGGGCATCCTCGCCACCGCGTCGTTGCGCGGTGACGGCTCGGCGATCGAGATCCCGCCGCTGGATCCCGAGCTCGTCGCCTACTTCGAGCGGGGGCAGGTCGAGGCCGCTCTGGTCTGAGGCAACTGTCTTCGAGTCGCGCGACCGGCTGCATCAGCGGCCCGGATGGAACCGATCGCGCGATTCGGAGGGACCGCTCCCAGCATCCTCACAATCCGAAAATGTACAAACGTACATGTACGGATGTCCAAGGGGGCGGGATGAAGCATGGTGCGCGTCGTCGACGTGACCCTGAAGCGCGCCGTCTCGAGATCGTCACCGCTGCCGCAGAGCTCATCGTCGAGGTGGGCGCAGAGGCCGTAACGCACCGCATGGTCGCCGCGCGCGCCGGGGTGCCCCTCGGAGCGACGACCCAGTACTTCGACACCCTCGACGACCTCAGGGCCGCGGCCTTCCGTGCGCTCGCCGAAGAGGTCGACGCGCGTCTCGACGGTGTCCGGCAGACCCTCGCCGAGCGCGGCGACAGCCCCGAGGTGATCGCCGCTCTCGTGTTCGAGAGCATGGACGACCACCACGCCGTCCAGGCCGACCGCGCCGTGGTCACGGCAGCCGTGCACGACCCTCGCCTTCGTGAACTCGCGCGACACCTGTCGAACCGTCTCGTCGAACTGCTCGCGCCGACCTACGGCGAAGAACGCGCCAGAGCGGCGATGATCTTCATCGACGGCGTCATGTGGAGCATGCAGATCCGCGACGATCGCCTCGCCCAGTCCTTCATCGAGTCCGCACTGGCGCGGATTCTCGGAGACGCCGTCTCCACCCCTTCCGCAGCGACAGCCACCCCCTGACACCGAGGAAACCGCCTTGTCGAAACTCGCCATCCTGAGCCTGAAGAACCGCGCGCTCATCGCCCTCATCACCATCGTCGCGGCGGTGTTCGGCGGGCTCGCGCTCACGAACCTCAAGCAGGAGCTCATCCCCTCGCTCGAGCTGCCGGCGCTCGTGGTCATGACGACCTACCCCGGCGCATCGCCCGAGGTCGTGGAGAACGACGTGTCCACGCCGGTCGAAGCGGCGATCCAGGGCGTGCCCGGTCTGGAATCGACCACGGCGACCAGCACCACCAACGCGTCGATCGTGCAGGCGATGTTCGCCTACGGCACGAACCTCGCCACGGCCGAGCAGAAGATCCAGCAGGCGATCAACCGCATCTCCTCGCAGCTGCCGGAGGATGTGAGCCCCCAGGTGCTCTCGGTCTCGATCGACGACTTCCCGGTGATCCAGGTCGCCGTCACGGGTTTCGAGGATGCCGAGAACGCCCAGGCCGAGCTCGAGTCCGTCGCGATCCCCGAACTCGAAAACGTCGACGGCGTCAACGCCGCAGAGATCGTCGGCGGGGTCGGGCAGCGCATCAGCATCACCCCCGACGTCGCGCAGCTCGCCGCCGTCGGCACGAGCACCACGGCGATCGGCGATGCCCTGAAGCAGAACGGCACGCTGTTCCCCGGCGGTGACATCACCGAGAACGGGCAGACGCTCACCGTGCAGACCGGGGCGAAGATCACCTCGGTCCAGGAGATCGCCGCGCTTCCGCTGGTCGGCACCGATGCCACCATCGGCGATGTGGCGTCGGTCGTGCAGGAGTCCGACCCCGTCACCTCCATCTCGCGCGTGGACGGCAAGGACGCGCTCTCGATCTCGATCACCAAGCTCCCCGCGGCGAACACGGTCGAGGTGTCCAACGGCGTGATCGCCGCGCTCGACACGATCGGCGAGGCCTTCCCCGACGCCCAGTTCACGGTGATCTTCGACCAGGCGCCGTTCATCGTGCAGTCGATCGAGACGCTCGCCACCGAGGGTCTTCTCGGCCTGGTCTTCGCTGTGCTCGTGATCCTCGTGTTCCTGCTGTCGGTCCGGTCGACGCTCGTCACCGCGATCTCGATCCCGACCAGCGTGCTCATCACGTTCATCGGGTTGCAGGCGTTCGGCTACTCGCTGAACGTGCTCACGCTCGGCGCGCTCACGATCGCGATCGGTCGAGTGGTCGACGACTCCATCGTCGTGATCGAGAACATCAAACGCCACTACGTCGGCGATGCCGACAAGGGCGATGCGATCCGTCTCGCGGTGCGCGAGGTCGCCATGGCGATCACCGCATCCACCATCACGACGGTCGCGGTGTTCCTGCCGATCGTCTTCGTCGGCGACATGGTCGGCGAGCTGTTCCGTCCGTTCGCGATGACCGTGACGATCGCGATGGTCGCGTCGCTCCTGGTCGCACTCACGATCGTGCCGGTCCTCGCATACTGGTTCCTCAAGCCCGGCAAGCCGCTGCTCGACGAGCACGGCGACGCGATCGACCCCGAGCACCCCGACGCCCCGCCGACCTGGCTGCAGCGCCAGTACCGCCCGATCCTGGGCTGGACGCTGAAGCACTCCGGCATCACCGTGATCCTCGCGGTCGTCGTGCTCGGCGCCACCCTGGCCGCTGCGCCGCTGATGAAGGTCAACTTCCTCGGCGACTCCGGTCAGAACACCATGACCATCACGCAGGACCTCGGCCCGTCGGCGAGCCTGCAGGCGAAGTCGGATGCCGCGGTCGCGGTCGAGGATGCCCTCCTCGACATCGACGGCATCGAGCATGTGCAGGCCTCGATCGGCACCAGCGGCTCGGCGCTCAGCGATGCCTTCTCCGGCGGTGCGGGTGTCACCTACTCGGTACTGACCGACTCGGATGCCGACCAGGAGAAGCTCCGCGCCGACGTGCAGGATGCGATCGACGGACTCGGCGACGACGTGGGCGACGTGGCCGTCTCGGCATCGGCCGGCTTCGGATCGAGCGACATCGAGATCACGGTCAGCGCCTCGAACTCCGACGACCTCCAGACCGCGACGACCACGCTGGTCGAAGAGCTCGACGGGCGCGACGGCGTCGGCCAGGTGAGCGACAACCTCGCCGCGTCGCTGCCGTACATCGCCGTCGTGGTCAACCGGGAGGCTGCCGCACAGCGCGGACTCTCCGAGGTCGCCGTCGGAGGCATCGTGTCGGGCACCATGCGCCCGCAGCAGGCGGGATCCGTCGAGATCGACGACACCGCCCTCACGGTCTACATCGTCACCCCGAACCCGCCGACCACGGTCGAGGCGCTCAGGACGCTCGCGATCCCGACCCCCGCCGGCATCGTGCAGCTGCAGGACATCGCCACCGTCGAGCAGCAGAACGGACCCACCTCGATCACCACCGAGCAGGGCCGTCGGACGGCGACGATCACCGTGCCCCCGGCCTCCGACAACCTCGCCACCGCCACGCAGTCGGTGAACGAGGCGCTCGCGGCAGTCGACCTGCCCGACGGAGCCTCCGCCGAGGTCGGCGGTGTCGCCTCGCAGCAGGCCGACTCGTTCTCGCAGCTGGGCCTCGCCATGCTCGCGGCGATCCTGATCGTCTACGTCGTCATGGTCGCGACGTTCAAGTCGTTGCGTCAGCCGCTGCTGCTGCTCGTGTCGGTGCCGTTCGCGGCGACGGGGGCGATCCTGCTGCAGATCCTCACGGGCGTACCGCTCGGCGTCGCGTCGCTGATCGGTGTGCTGATGCTCATCGGCATCGTGGTGACGAACGCGATCGTGCTCGTCGACCTCGTGAACCAGTATCGGGAGAAGGGTCTGTCGACCATCGAGGCGGTCAAGGCCGGAGGCGAGAAGCGTCTGCGGCCGATCCTGATGACCGCGCTCGCGACGATCCTCGCCCTGACCCCGATGGCTCTGGGCATCACGGGGCACGGCGGGTTCATCTCGCAGCCGCTCGCGATCGTCGTGATCGGCGGTCTGATCTCGTCGACCGTGCTGACGCTGATCGTGCTGCCGACGCTCTACAACCTCGTCGAGGGCGCCAAGGAGCGGCGTGCGGCTCGCAAGGCCGGTGGAGCGGGTGCCGGCGGGGCCCCGACGCCGGATGCTCCGGTCGGGCCCGATGCGTCCGGTGCCGCTGCGGCGTCGGGGCAGCCGGTGCTGATCGACGCCTCCGGCCTGCCGCACGCGTCGCAGCTCACCCGCCGCGAACTGCGCGAGCGCGGGGAGTAGCCGCGCTCGGGTGGTGATCACCTCCGCAGAAAGGCCCCGGATCCGCATCCAGATGCGTGATTCGGGGCCTTTCCACGTGATCGTCGAGGAGGTGCTCACCGCTGCGGCCCCGCAACGAGCCGCCCACAGCGCAAGCGGCCGGGCTCAGGACAGCGTGATGCCCCAGTGCAGGGTCCAGGTCTCGTCGGGGGAGAGGCGACGGATGCCGAGGCCGCTGTTGAACGCATCGGCGGGCGCGGTCATCGGCTCGATCGCGACCGCGAGGCTCTGCCCGGGATAGGCCGGCGTCGTGTACACCTGCACGTAGTCGAAGCCCTCGCCCTGCCAGAGCGTGACGCGACGACCGTCCGGCGCGGTGAGCGAGTGGCGCACGCGCCCGTCGGGGTCGCGTGCGAGATCGGTGAATCCGGTGTCGAGGGTGACATCCCCCAGGCGCACACCTTCGCGCAGCTCGGGTCCGACCGGTCGGGTGCCGGTGGGGAGCATCCGCTCGTCGGTCTCGAACGCCGTCTCCGCGGGCACCCGCAGCACGAGGTCGTGCGGATCGACGTCGCCGATCGTCACGAACGGATGCGTGCCGAGGGCGACCGGCGCCGGCGTGCTCGAGCGGTTGGTGAGCGTGTGCGTCACCTCGATGCCGTCGGTGGTGAGGGCGTACGTCGCGGTCGTCTCGATCAGGTACGGGTACCCGGTCTGGGGGACGATGTTCGCCCGCAGCACGGCTTCGCTGTCGGTGTGCGCCACCTCGTAGGCCGTGAATCGCAGCAGGCCGTGGCTCGCGTTGCGCAGCTTCGGCTCCGTGATCGCGAGCCTTCGCGTGGTGCCCTCGTCGTCCCACTCCCCGTCTCGCACCCGGTTCGGCCAGGGGGTGAGGACCACGCCGGAGCAGGCCGGGGTGGGCAGGTCGTACGGGTACGGCGGCACGAGGTCGACACCGCCGATGCGCAGCGAACGCAGGGATGCGCCGACCTGAGCGATCTGCGCGTCCACCTCGCCGAGTCGGAGGGTGATCTGGGCGCCGGTGGGGGAAGCGGTACTCACCTCGTCATCGTACGGCCACCATCGGGTCGGCAGTCTCTCAGGCGCGTCGGCTACACTTGACCGGTCGGCTTCGGACACCCGCGCGTTGGCGCGGACGTTTTATGTGTGTGAAGTGTGAGTCCAGGGGCCGATGGTGAGCGTCGCTCGACGCTAATCAACCATCACATGAATGGCCCCGGCCGCTGACAGTCCGGAACCCCGCTGGTCGAGTTCGACCAGGCGCAGGGTGCTCGCGCGTGCGCGCGGCGCTGTTCTCGTGCGAGAACACAGAAAGACACGCAATGCCGAAGAACAAGAAGCCCCGCGGCGGACGCCCGTCCGCGAACTTCGAGCCGCGCTACGGCGCGAAGAAGACCTCCTTCCACGATCGTCACAACGGCGGCCCCGCCCGTGACGGTGCGCGCGATGAGCGCGGTGGACGAGCGGATGCCGGCGATCGCCGCACCGCTCCTGCCGCAGGCGGTTACGACCGTCGCCCCGGCAGCCGCAGCGCCGGCCACCGCGGCTACCGTCCGGCCGAAGCCGAGTCGGGTGCGCCCAAGCAGCGCTGGGGTGCGTCTGAGCGCGCCGGCCGCGACGAGGCCCGCGGCATCCGCAACCGCGCGGAGTCCGGGCGTCGTGAGGCCCCGCACCACCGCAACGACGAGCGCTCCGAGCGCCCCCGCTTCAACGACCGGCCCACCGCCGGCGGACGCTTCGCCGACCGCCCGCGTCGGGACGATCGCGGCGGACAGCGTCCGACCGGACCCGGCACCTACCGCGACGAGCGTGGCGGCGACCGCCCCCGGTTCGACCGCGATGACCGCGCGCGTCGTGACGACCGCGGTGCCGGCACCCAGCGTCAGGGCTTCCGCGACAACGACCACCGCGATGGTGGGCGTCCGGGTCGCGACGATCGACGTGGCGCCGAGCGTCCCCGGTTCGCCAACGACCGCGGTGGAGATCGCCCCCGGTTCGACAACGACCGCGGTGCCGATCGTCCGCGGTTCGACCGCGACGAGCGTCCGCGTCGCGACGACCGTGCCGGCGACCGGACCCGGTCGAACGAGCGTGGCGCCGCGCGCCCTGAGCGCTCTTTCGACGCCGACCGCGCACGCCGTGCCTTCGACCGCGACCGCACGCAGCGTTCGTACGAGGGTGGCCGCGACGAGCGTTCGCGTCCGTCGACCGGTGGCGCCTACCGCACCGAGCGCCCGCGCCCGCTGACCTCCGACACCCGGGGGCGTCCGGCGCGCAACGAGCGCCCGAGCCGCAACGACTGGAACGCCACCAGCCGTCCGGCCTCGACCGGAGCGAAGTTCGCACCGGGCGACGACGTCGTGCACGAGCGCCTCGAGGCGAAGTCCGTCGCGGCCGTCGAGGTCGATGGTGTGACCTTCGGCGACCTCGGACTCGGATCGAACATCGTCGAGACCCTCGTCGGCATGGGTGCGGCCACGCCGTTCCCGATCCAGGCCGCCAGCATCCCGGCCGTGCTCGCAGGGCGCGACGTCCTCGCCCGCGGCCGCACCGGCTCCGGCAAGACCATCGCCTTCGGTGCTCCGCTCGTCGAGCGTGTGCTGCAGTCGCAGGCCGGCAAGCGCCGTGAGTTCGGACGGTCGCCGCGTGCGATCATCCTCGCTCCGACGCGTGAGCTCGCGCTGCAGATCGACCGCACGATCCAGCCGATCGCCCGCAGCGTCGGCCTGTTCACCACGCAGATCTACGGTGGTGTGCCGCAGGGCCGCCAGGTGGGTGCGCTCAAGAAGGGCGTCGACATCGTGATTGGCACCCCCGGTCGTGTCGAGGACCTCATCAACCAGGGCAAGCTCGACCTTTCGGACTGCCGCATCGCGGTGCTCGACGAGGCCGACCACATGTGCGAGCTCGGGTTCGTCGAGCCGGTGCAGCGCATTCTGCGTCACACCGCAGACGGCAGCCAGAAGCTGCTGTTCTCGGCCACGCTCGACCGTGAGGTCGCGGCTCTCGTCGACGAGTTCCTCGTCGACCCGGCCGTCTACGAGGTCGCGGGAGAGGACCAGGACTCCAGCACGATCGAGCACCGCGTGCTCGTGATCGAGCACCGCGACAAGGCCGACATCCTCACCTCGCTCGTCGACCGCGATGGCAAGACGCTGGTCTTCGCCCGCACCCGCGCCTACGCAGACATGCTCGCCGAGCAGTTCGACGACGCCGGCATCCCGGCCGTCTCGCTGCACGGCGACCTGAACCAGGCCAAGCGCACGCGCAACCTGGAGCGTCTGACGTCCGGACGCGTGAACGTGCTCGTCGCCACCGATGTCGCCGCCCGCGGCATCCACGTCGACGACATCGACCTGGTCGTCCAGGCCGATGCGCCGGACGAGTACAAGACGTACCTGCACCGCTCGGGTCGCACCGGTCGCGCGGGTCGTTCGGGTCGTGTCGTCACGCTGATCACGCGTCAGCGCCAGCGTCGCATGACCGAGCTGCTCGACCGCGCCGAGATCGACGCGCCGTTCGAGAACGCCCGTCTCGACGACGACGTGATCGAGGAGATCGCCGGTCGCGTGCCGACCGCGGCCGACCTGACCGCCTGAGTCATCTCCCCGAAGGCCCTGTCCCGCTTCCGCGGGGCGGGGCCTTTCGCGTGTGCGCGGTCAGGAGAGCTCGTGCACGTGCACGGCGGAGGTGAGGTTCGTGCCGTTGAGGTCGAGGTAGATCACGCTCTCGGTCACGGTGAGGGTCATGGTGTTGCGGCGCTCGATGAGGGCGGCCGCACTGTCGATGAAGCCGGGGTCGAAGCTGTAGACGCGGATGTCCTCGCGGCGGTGGATGCGCTTGTCCGTCCACGGTGCCATCACCTTGGCGGGGTCGCGGTGGGTGTAGACCACGGTGCGCTCGGCGAGCCTGCTGCCGTAGTGCAGGCGTTCGGCGTCGGGCGCACCGATCTCGACCCAGGCGGTGATGAGGCCGGTGAGGTCGCGCACGAGCACAGCCGGTTCCTCGGTCGAGGAGATGCTGCCGCCGAAAGCGATGCCCTCGGCGAACTCGAGCCCGTAGGCCAGCACGCGCGTGAGCATGTAGGCATCGGTCTCGGACGGATGCCGCGCCACGCGCAGCGAGTAGTTCTCGTAGACGCCGCGATCGGTGTCAGCGAGCTGCACCTCGAATGTGTGGACTGTGGAACCGATCGCCATGATCCCCGAGCCTACGCGGCTGCGGGATGCGCGCTTGACCGTCGGGTCAGAAGAGCATCGGCTGCGCGGGTGACGCCTCGGATCGTGCGCTGGGCGTGAAGCGCACGGTCGCGGCGGTCGACACCGTCGTCTGCACGTGGCCCTGCCCCGGGCGGAACCCGCGGCGGGAGTAATCGTCTTCGTGGCGGCCGTCGAGGCCGTGCATGCGGATCAGCGGACGGGTGCGCTTGGCGAGCCACTGTCGGTACCCCTTCGGGGCCTCGGCCGACGCTCCCGGGTACAGCCCGCGGTAAGACGACACCAGGTCGGGCCGCGCCTCGCCGAGCCACTCGAAGAACCACGGCTTCACTCCCGGACGCAGGTGCAGGGCTCCGTAGATGACGGCGCGCGCCCCGGCCTCCTTGATGCGCACGAGGGCACTGTCGATCGCGGCGAGCGAGTCGGTCATGTGCGGCATGATCGGCATGAGGAACACGGTCACCGGGAACCCGGCATCCGCCAGCGCCCGCACGGTGTCGAGTCGCGCCTGGGTCGTCGGAGCCCCGGGCTCGATCGCCTTCTGCAGGTCGTCGTCGTACATCGCGATCGACATCTGCACATCGATCGGCACCCGCTTCGCGGCCTTCACGAGCAGCGGGATGTCCCGGCGGATCAGCGTCCCCTTCGTGAGGATCGAGATCGGGGTGCCGGACGCGGCGAGGGTCTCGATGATGCCAGGCATGAGCTTGTACCTGCCCTCGGCCCGCTGGTACGGGTCGGTGTTGGTGCCGAGGGCGACGGTCTCGTGCTCCCAGCTGCCGCGTCGCAGCTCCTTCTCGAGCACCTCCACCACGTTGACCTTGACGACGATCTGCGAGTCGAAGTCGGCCCCGCCGTCGAGGTCGAGGTATTCGTGGGTTCCGCGGGCGAAGCAATACACGCAGGCATGCGAACACCCCCGATAGGGGTTGATCGTCCAGGCGAAGGGCATGCGCGAGGCGCCGGGCACATGATTCAGCGCCGACTTCGACAGCACCTCGTGGAACGTCATCCCGGCGAACTCGGGAGTCGTGACGGAGCGCAGGACGCTCGATCGGTCTTCGAGGCCGGGCAGCGCCGCCGCATCCGTCTCTCCGAGCTTCTGTCCCTGCCACCTCATTCGACAATTCGAACAGAAAGACGATGTTAACGCAAGCGACTCTGCAACTTATCTTCGAATGAGAGGATGGATCAATGCCCTTCCTGCCGCACCCTCAGCATGCGGCACCGCGGTCCCCGATCCGCGGACCTGCATTGCCGATCGGTGTCGCTGTGACCGCGATCGGGGTCCTGTTGTCGATCGGTTCCGGTCCGGTGCCGTCCTCCGGCGCCGACTCGATGCCGGTGCCGGTCGCGGTCATGCAGGTCCCGCCGGTCAAGGTCGCCGCGACGACGGCGGCCGACCCCTGCGCAGACTCCTCGGTGCAGCAGGCGATCGCGAACGGCGATGACGCGGCGACGATCGCGGCGTTCGGGGGTGGCGCGGTCTTCCGCGAGGCCGTCGTCGCGGGCAACGCTCCCTGCATCTCGCTCAGTGATCCGGCGCGGCTGTGGGTCGTGGTGAACAAGTCGTCGCCGCTGAACCCGCCCGAGTACGAGCCGACGGACCTCGCCTCGGTGCCGCTGCAGATGACGACGCCGTCCGGGCGCGTGCGCACCGACGTGGCCGCTGCCGTCGGCGAGATGGCGGATGCGGCGGTCGCTGCCGGTGTCGGGCGGATCGGCGCGAACAACGGATACCGCTCCTACGGCCTGCAGGTGACGACCTACGGCTCGCACGTGCGATCGCAGGGCCAGGCCGAGGCGGATGCCGGCTCGGCGCGTCCGGGCCACAGCGAGCACCAGACGGGTCTCGCGCTCGACGTGGTCGCGTGCGGGACGGGCTGCGGCGGCCTCGATGGTTTCGGCGCCACGGCGCAGAGCGACTGGGTCGCGGCGCACGCCTGGGAGTACGGATTCATCGTGCGCTACGAGCAGGTCGGCACCCCGGTCACGGGGTATGCGCCGGAGCCGTGGCACCTCCGCTATGTCGGCGTCGACCTCGCCGCCGCCTATCACGAGGGTGGATTCCACACGCTCGAGGAGTTCTTCGCGCTGCCGGCCGCCCCCGACTACGCGCACTGAATCGGCGCGGAACGCCGCGGTTGCGGCATCCGACAACCGCGGTACCCAGTGTCACGATTTATGGGATGCATTCTCACAACGTCCTGTCCTGGACCGGTCGTGGGACGTAGAATCGCCGGAGCAACGATGCATGAGACGTTCAGGAGGACGGCATGGAACGCGACATCTACGACGAGGATCACGAGGCATTCCGGGACCTGGTCAAGGACTTCGTCAAGCGCCACGTGACCAACGAGGCTATCGAGCGGTGGGACGCCGCGGGGGAGATCGACCGGGCGACGATGCTGGCCGCCGGAGAGGCGGGTCTGATCGGCCTGTCGGTCCCGGAGGAGTTCGGTGGCGCCGGCATGCTGCAGGACTACCGCTTCCGCACGATCGTGATGGAGGAGGTCATCGCCTCCGGCGCGGGCTCACTGGCCGGCGCCTTCGGCATCCAGGACGACCTGGCCGTGCCCTACCTCGTGCACATGGGAACGCAGGCGCAGAAGGAGAAGTGGCTGCCTCGCATGGCCACGGGTGAGGTGCTCGGCGCGCTCGCGATGACCGACCCGGGTGCGGGTTCGGATCTGCGTGGCATCAAGACCAACGCCAAGAAGGTCGACGGCGGCTACATCCTCAACGGTGCGAAGACGTTCATCTCCTCCGGTACGACGGCCGACGTCGTCGTGACCTTCGTCAAGACCGGTGAGGGCAACCGTCCCGACGCCTTCAGCCTGCTGCTCGTGGAGAAGGGCATGGAGGGCTTCGACCAGGGCAAGAAGCTCAGCAAGATGGGCTTCCACGGCTGGGACACGGCCGAGCTCAGCTTCACCGACGTGTTCGTCCCTGACGAGAACCTCATCAGCGGCAAGGAGGGTCAGGGGTTCATCCAGCTGATGCTGAACCTGCCGCTCGAGCGTCTCTCGATCGGTGTCGCCGCAGCCGCAGCCGCGCAGGCCGCCCTCGACTGGACCGTCGCCTACACGAAGGACCGCGAGGCGTTCGGCGAGCGCATCGCCGACTTCCAGAACACCCGCTTCCGGCTCGCCGACATGGCCGCGACCACGGACGCGATGTGGGCGTACATCGACCGCGCGTTGCTCGCCTACAAGAACAGCACGCTCACCGCCGAGGATGCCGCGAAGGTCAAGTTCTGGGCTACCGAGCGCGAGTGGGAGGTGCTCGACACGGGCGTGCAGCTGCACGGCGGTTACGGCTACATCATGGAGTACCCGATCGCCCGCGCCTTCACCGATGCTCGCGTGCACCGCATCTACGGCGGCACGAACGAGATCATGCGCGATCTCGTCGGCCGTCAGATCGTCGGCAAGCGCTGACGTCACCTGCGCAGAAGAGGCCCCGGATGCGACATCCGGGGCCTCTTCCTGTCCCTGGTCTATCGCCCGGGGCGTGGACACGGTGCCGCCGTCGGAGTTGAATCGACCGCATGACGGCTTCGCTCCCGCAGATCCTCGATGACCACGTCGCGCGGGGCACCGCTCCAGGGATCGTCGGTGTGCAGGGGATGCCGGGCGGGAGGGTCGAGATCGTCGCGTCCGGCGACCTTCGGGCGGATGCGATCGTGCGCATCCAGTCGATGACCAAGCCGATCCTCGCGGTGGCTGCGCTGCGTCTCGTCCAGGAAGGGCGCCTCCGGCTCGACGATCCCGTGGAGCGGTGGCTGCCCGAGCTCGCCAGGCGCCGGGTGTTGCGTACCCCGGAAGCCGCGCTCGACGACGTCGGGTCCGCCATGACGCCGATCACGCTGCGGCACCTGCTCACCCTCACCTCGGGGTACGGCGTGCAGGTCGTGCCCACGCCGCTGGCGGAGGCGATGATCGCGAACCGCACGGCTGCGGGGCAGGAGCCGGTCGCGATGGGGGCTCAGGAGTGGCTGGAGGCGCTGGCCGCGCTCCCGCTGGCGTTCGAACCCGGTACCGGGTGGCGCTACCACCACTCCTTCGGCATCCTCGGAATCCTGCTCGCGCGTGTGGTCGATGGGCCGCTGGAGGCGCACCTGCAGCGTGACCTCTTCGGTCCGCTCGGCATGGTCGACACCGGGTATACGGTGCCGCTCGACAAGGCTCACCGGCTGCCCGCCGCGTATCGCCACGAGGATGGGGAGCTGGTCGAGATCGAGCCCGCCGCGGGAGGGTTCTCCCTCGCGCCCGCTCCGTTCGACCTCAGTCACTCGGAGCTCGTCTCGACCGCCGCCGACTATGCCGCGTTCGCGGGGATGCTCGCGGCCGGAGGACGGCACGACGGCACGGTGATCCTCGACCCCGGATCGCTCGCGCTGATGTGCTCAGACCAGGTGTCGTCGAGCACGAAGACGGACGACAGCTTCTTTCCCGGGTTCTGGGAGGACACGGGGTGGGGATTCGGCGTCGCAGTGCAGACCGCGGGGGAGCACTCCGGTCGCTACGGCTGGTCGGGTGGGCAGGGAACCGACTTCTGGATCGATCCCGACGGCTCGTTCCGCATCGTGCTGAGTCAGGTCGAGATGGGCCCGGAGGTCATGGGGCTGTTCGCCGATGTGCAGTGAAGATCTCGGTGCCACCCGGGCACCCGGAACGGCGCGTGCCCTGGCGCGTGCCCTGCGGCTGACCCGGTGCTCGGTCTTCACAACAGGCTGGTCGTACCGGTATTCAATAGAACATAACTTCGAATGTCGAGACGGTTCGCGGTAGAATCGAGTATGTCGAAATTGACCGCGTTGCACGAGGCGATGTCACGCCTCGATGAGGCGTGGTCAGATGCCGGTGACTCCGGAGAGCTGTCCCGCGAGCAGCTGATCGAGGTGAGCGCGTCTATCGGGGTGTTGCGGCGTCGGTTGGATGCCGTGCATGTGTCGGTGGCGGCGTGCATCTCCCGCGAGTCGCGTCCAGAGCTCGGGGCGGAGAGCCTGGCCAAGCAGCAGGGCTACCGCAACCCGGCGACGTTGATCGCGGCAGCCACGGGGGTGTCGACCGGTGATGCGTCGCGCCTCGTCAAGGTGGGAGAGGCGACGGCACCCCGGAGCGACCTTCTGGGTGCGCGTCTGCCGGCGAAGTATCCGCTGGTGAGCGAGGCGCTGGATTCGGGGGCGCTCGGCGCTCCCGCCGCCGCGATGATCATCGGGTTGCTCGATCGTTGTCGGATCGCCGCGGGGGTGGAGCGTGTCGTCGAAGCCGAGCGCATGCTGGCGGAGAAGGCGGCAGGTCTGGCACTCGACGATGTGCGCAAGCTCGTGGTCCGTGCAGAAGCATGGCTCGATCCGGATGGTCTGGAGCCTCGTGAGGAAGAGCGCCGCGGCAGGCGCGCGCTGACACTGTTCGAGCGTGAGGGAATGGTGCATCTGAACGCCGTGCTCGATGTCGAGACCGCGGCGCCGGTGGTCACCGCGATCCGGGGCTACGTGACCGCCGTGTTCGCCGCGCGGAAAGACGCGCCCGATGCGGAGGCGCCCGATGCGGATCGGCGGACGGTGCCGATGATCCAGGCCGATGCCCTCGCGGTGTTCTGCGCGCACGTGCTCGGGTGTGAGCAGCGGGTGCCGGTCGCCGGTGCCACGGTGATCGTGCGGATGAACCTCGACGATCTGGAGGCCGGCACGGGGTCGGCGACCGTGGACGGGGTCGATCAGCCGGTCAGCGTCGGGGCCGCGCGGCGGATGGCGGCCGGGGGCGGCGTGATCCCGTGTGTTCTCGGCGGAGACAGCGAGATTCTCGATTGGGGACGGGAGAAGCGGTTGTTCACCCGGGCGCAACGGCTGGCGCTGGTGGAGCGTGATGGGGGATGCGCGATGTGCGGGTTGCCGCCGGAGATGACGAAGGCGCATCACATTCGATGGTGGAGACGAGACCACGGGCCGACCGATCTCTCCAACGGGGTGCTGCTGTGCGAAACATGTCACCACCGCATCCACGACAACGGGTGGCAGATCCGCACCGATACTGCCGGGAGCGGGAGCGGGAGCGGGAGCGGGAGCGGGAGCGGTGCGGGGGCGCGGGTGTGGTTCATTCCGCCGCGATACGTCGACTCTGCGCGAACCCCGAGGCTCGGAGGCCGCGCACGCTTCGACATCGCGGCCTGACCACGTCGCTGCCTGACGACGTCGCTGCCTGACGGCGTCGCTGCCTGGCGATGTCACGGCCCGGCGTGTGCGACTGCGCTCGCGCGGTTCAGCGGCGCCTGCCGACTCCCGCCCTGCGGAGACGGTCGGCGATCAGGATGCCGAGGGCCGTGCCGCCGACGCAGCTGGCGATCGTCACGGCGAAGAAGGCGATCTGGGCGAAGAGAGACATGGAACCGAGGTCGAACCACGCCCACGCCGAGATCGGATACACGATGCCCACGATGACGGCACCGAGATAGTGCATCCAGGTGCCCCAGTAGCGCCAGAGCACGAACAGGAACGGCAGCTCCGTGAAGGCCGCCCACCAGAGATTGGTCAGCACGGTGCTGAAACCGTATCCGGAGAACGGCACCATCACGAGACCGGCGATCAGCGCGACGAGCAGTCCGACGAGCGGACGATGCAGCAGCCGCAGCGCGATCACCGACGGCAGCAGCCAGAGACCGGCGAGCGCCATGCCCGCGAACGGGAGCGGCCCGGTCAGCACGGTCGAGAACCAGTTCATCGGTGCGAGAAGCACCGCTCCCGCCACACCGAGCGCCGCACAGGTCAGCAGGATGACGGTGGGGAAGCGGAATCGTCCGCCGGTGCGGGGTGTCCGGCCCGCGGCATCCGCGCTCATGCCAGGGGCTCCGCCGCGGCCTCGCGAGCGGCCTTCGACGCGGGGGAGGCCGCACCGACCCGCCAGTACCCGCAGAAGCTCACAGCGTTCTTGTCCACCCCGCGCTCGCCGACGAGGTGCTTGCGGGCGCCGGAGGCGAGCGCCTGCTCGCCCGCCGCATAGGCGTGGAACGGGGCCTCCGGCAGAGTGGCGCGGGCGAGAGCGTCCAGAGCGAGCGAACCGGGAGCGAGGCCGTGCGGACGCACGATCCGCACGACCTCGATGCCCGAGGGATGCGCGAACTCCAGCGCATCTTCCTCGCTCGGCGTCTCCACGATCGCGGTACCGACGGCGCCGGCCGGAAGCGAGGCGCAGATCGAGGCGATCGCGGGCAGGGCGGTCTCATCGCCGACGAGCACGACGCGATCCACGCCGCGCTGCGGATTGAACGTGAGCCCCTCGTCGATGATCAGAACATGCTCGCCCGGCCGGCAGGTCTCGGCCCACCGCGAGGCCGGTCCGGCGGTACCGTCGGCCGCCGATCCGTGCAGCACGAAGTCCACGTCGATCTCGGCACCGGCATCCGCGGTCGCCGCGCGGAATGCCCGCACGCTGTAGTTGCGCATCACCGGACGCTCGCCGTCGGGGATGCGCAGGAACTTCAGATACCCGAACACCTTGTTCGCCTTCGCCGGCACCCGCTCGAGGCCCGCGTCGCCCCCGATCGGGAGGAACAGCCGGAACCACTGGTCGAAACCCATCGGACGGAACTTCTCGATCTCGCCGCCGCCGAGCGTCACACGGATCCAGTGCGTCGACAGCCGTTGCGTGCGCAGCACGACCAGGTGGATGAGATCGGCCGACTCGGGTTTGACCATCTTGCTGTAGGCCACGATGCGCCTTTCAGGGAAGCTGCCAGGGGAAGGACACGACGAAGATCGCCGCCGACGCCAGCAGGGTCGCGACGGTGAAGACGGTGTCCCGTGTGCGGAACGGGACGAGGTGTCGTTCTGTGCGCGTCGAGTGCGCACCGAATGCACGCGAGTCCATCGCGAGTGCCACGCGCTCTGCGTGACGGATGGCCCCGGCCAGCAGCGGCACGATGTACCCCCACCCCCGAGCGATGCGCGCGAAGGGTCCGCGTCCGCCGTGATACCCGCGCACCCGATGAGCGGCCCTGATCACCGACAGCTCATGGCCGAACCTCGGCACGAACCGGAACGCGGCCAGGGCCGTGTAGCCGATCCGGTAGGGAACCCGCAGCTGCTGCACACTGGCCCGCACGAGATCGGGGCCGCTGGTGGTGAGCCCGCCGACGAGCGCGAGCGCGACGATCGAGCCGAGCCGCAGCGCGGTCGCGAAACCGATCAGCAGGGCCCCGCTGTAGAGCGTCCAGTCGCCGATCTGCAGGACGGGGGCACTGCCGGCGACGAGGCCGGCATCGACCCACAGCGAGAAGCCGACACCGATCAGCAGCATGCCGGCGGGGAGCCCGAGCAGCAGCAGGGCGAGGAGTCTGCCCGTCAGGCGTGCGCCGACCAGGATCAGGGCGTAGGCGAGCACCAGGAAGGCCACGGGGGTGGCCAGATCCCGCACGAAGACCAGCAGCACCATCGCCGGCGCGAATCCGGCGATCTTCGCGAGCGGGTTCAGCGCGTACAGGAACTGTCGTCGCGATGTCGCCGTCATCCGTGCGTAGGGATCGAACGTCGCCGTGGTCACGAGGTCGCTCCGAGCCCGGCGGAGGTCAGCACGCGCTGCAGGGCCGGCAGGCGCAGTCCCGCGGCGGCGAACAGCTGCTCGTCCTGCAGAAGAGCGGCGGTGGGCCCGACCGCCCGCACCCGACCATCGGCGAGGACGACGACATGAGTGGTGTGCTCGGCCACGAGCTGGAGGTCATGCGTGACGATCACGATCGTCGTCCCCTCCGCACGCAGATTCTGCAGCAGATCGAGGAGCTCGGCGGCCCTGGCGCGGTCCTGTCCGAAGGTGGGTTCGTCGAGCGCCAGCACGCGCGGACGGGTGATCAGTGCGGTACCCACCGACAGTCGCCGCTTCTCGCCGCCGGAGAGCAGGAACGGATGCACATCCGCCTTGTGCTCCAGCCCGAAGCGGGTGAGCATCTCGTCGACGCGGGCCGAGATCTCGGCATCCGGCACGTGGCGCAGCCGCAGACCGTGGGCCAGCTCGTCGAAGACCGTCGCCGCGATGAACTGGTGCTCCGGATTCTGGAACACGAACCCGATGCGTGCGGCGAGGTCGCGCGGAGACGCGGCCCCCGCGTCGACGCCGTCCACGGACACCTGCCCGCGCGGCGGGGGGACGACGCCCGCGAGTGCCTGGATCAGCGTGGTCTTGCCCGCACCGTTCGCCCCGACGATGGCCGTGAGGCTGCCGGCCTCGAGGTCGAGGTCGATCCCGTGCAGGATCTCCGTCCGGCGTCGGCGCACGGTCAGCCCGCGGGCGCGGATGATCGGCGGCGCCTGGCGTCCCGTCTCGCCGTCGCTCTGGTCGCTCAGCGGCTCGGAACCTCCGGCGCCGGGCGGCCGGGCGGAGCGGGAGGAGAGTCCCTCGCGCTCGAGCGCGGCAGCGAGCTCCTGCGGCGACAGCGGCAGTGGGTCGAGGGAGATCCCCTGGCTCCGAAGGCGCAGCGCCGCCAGGGTGGCGCCGGGAAGCCACACGCCCATCCCTACCAGCTCATCGGCATGCTCGCGGATGACCTCGGCGGCCGGTCCGTCGAAGGCGACGCGGCCTTCGCGGTCGAGCACGATCGCACGCGTGACGAACGCCATCGCCGCGTCGAGGTTGTGCTCCACGAGCAGGATGGCGCGGTCTCCGGCGGCGACGACCTCCGCCAGGGCGGCGTACACGTCGTCGATGCCCTGGGGGTCGAGGTTGGCCGTCGGCTCGTCGAGCACGATCAGCGCCGATCCCATCGCGAGAGCGCCCGCGATCGCGAGTCTCTGCCTCCCGCCACCGGAGAGATGATCGGGGTTCTCATCGCGCCGATCCCAGAGGCCGACCCGTCGCAGCGCCTCCTCGACGCGACTCTCGACGACATCGAGCGGGAGCAGCAGGTTCTCGGGGCCGAACGCGACCTCGTCGTAGACGCTTCCGGTGACGATCTGCGCATCGGGGTCCTGGAAGACCATCGCGACCTGTGTGCTCAGCACGGCCGTCTGCGCGCTCGCGGTGTCGATTCCGCCCGCCTCGACGGTGCCGACCATGCGCGCGGGGAGTGCGTGGGGGATCAGGCCGTTCAGCGCGAGGGTGAGCGTCGACTTGCCGGAACCGGATGGTCCGAGCAGGAGCACGACTTCGCCCGCGTCGATGTCGAAGGTCACATCGCGTGGTGAGGGGTGCGCCGCATCGGCGTGGGTGAGCGAGAGCTCACGCACGCGGAGCAGGGGCGCGGATGGGCGCACGGTGGAGTCCAGGGTCGGCGGATCGTACCCCTCTAACTTAGCTGAGCCTTACCTGATAATCCATGCGCGCAGAAGCCCTCTTCGGGATGACAGCGGTCATCCCGAAGGCGGACGCGCTGCGCCCGCCCGCAGGGCATCGTCGTAGAGGCGGCATTCTGTGCGCCGAACGGAACAAGGGGAGAACGTGCGAGAAGACACGAACACGATCGCGATCGCGAAGCCGCAGGAGAGCGGACGCGTGCCGACGCGCCGCGAAGGCGGGACCGGATCCCGGGGAGAGCTCGGCCGTATGGTCGGCATCGACTTCGCCCGGTTCCTGGCGATCATCGGCATGTTCTGCGCGCACCTCCTCCCGCCGGTCGGCATGCCGGGCCACATCTCCTGGCTGTCGAAGGTCGTCGACGGGAACGCGTCGACCCTGTTCGCGGTCGTGGGCGGGATCAGCGTGGTCCTGGCGACCCGCTCCTACCTGGAGCGGGGGCACATCGCGGCGGCCCGGTGGGCGATGGCTGTGCGCGGTCTCCTCGTCATCGTGCTCGGGGCCACGCTCGCCCTGGCCCCGGGGAGCATCGTCGTCGTCCTCGTCTACTTCGGGGTGGCGATGCTGTGCAGCATCCCGTTCCTGCGGATGGGCGCGAAGGGACTGCTCGTGTGGGCAGGAGTCCTCGCGGTCGTCGGCCCCATCCTCAACGCCCAGCTGCGAGGGATGATCGGCGTCGTCGGAGAGGGCGGCGGTGTGAGCTGGCCGCAGTGGGGAGAGCCGCTGGTGGCTCTGCGGGCGGTCTTCGTCACCGGGACCTACCCCGTCATCACCTGGATCGTCTACGTGCTCGTGGGCATGGCCGTGGCGAAGCTGCTGATCGGCGCACGCCGGAATGCGGCGGAGCCCCGTCTCCTCGCCTGGATGGCCGGAGTCGGCGCTCTTCTCGCCATGCTCGCGGTGTCGGTCAGTGCCCTGGTCTACGGTCTCTTCGGGCGCGCTGCGGTGATCGCGACGATGCCGGTGGAGGCCGCCGAGGCGATCGACGGCCTGGTCGGATCCCCGGGCTTCGGCGCACCGCTCTCCCCGGAGTGGTGGGCGCTCGCGCTGCAGACTCCGCACACGGGAACGACCCTCGACATCCTGCGCGGCGTCGGCATCGCCCTCTTCGTCATCGCGAGCATGCTGTTCCTCGCCGGAGTCCTCCCGAAGGCCGCAATCCGCGTGCTGGAGCCGATCAGGGCGGCGGGAGCCGCACCGCTCACGGTCTACACGCTCCACGTCCTCGCGGCGGCTGCCGCGACCGTCGCATTGGCGTCCGTCGGTCAGATCGACGCGCCGGCCGACATCCCGTGGTGGTACCTCGGGCCGGGGATCCTCGGGGTCCACATCCTGGGGGCGCTCGTCGTCGGCGCGATCCTGGCCGCGCTGCAGCGTCGTGGTCCGCTCGAAGCTCTCGTGAGCTCGATCTCGGGCGCGGTCGCGAGACGGCTGGGAGCGGTGCCTACCGGCGGGCGACGCCGGCGCGACTGAGCGCCGAGCCGATCGCGAGGCCGACAGCGGTCCACGCGATGGGTCCGAGCACGGAGATCGCGAGGTACAGCAGCTGCGCCCACAGCGGCATCACCGAGAGGTGAGCGGCGAAGAACACCACGACCGCGACGAAGACGCCGATGATCGCCGCCGAGAGGAAGAAGCGCCACGGTCCCCAGGAGCGATAGCGGGTGAGGGCGGCCACCCCCTCCTGGATCAGGCCGAACAGCAGAGCGGTGCCGATGAAGCGCAGCGCCCAGGCGGGGTTGAAGGCGCTCGCGATCAGGGCGGCGAACACATGGGTGATGAGCGCGACGAGCGGAAGGCGCAGCACCTCCTGCGCGATGATGCCCGGCAGTACGTGCGAACCGAGCACGAGGCCGTAGAGGAACAGCAGCGGACTGGCCAGCAGGACGGGTGTCACCCAGCCGGCGATGCCCGCGAGGATGCCCGTCGCGACACCGATCGCCGCGCAGACGAGCAGTACGCGGGTCGACAGGACGGAGGTGCGGGCCACCTCTCCAGCTTACTGTCGACCTATCGGGAGGGCGGCCGTGGATAACCCTGGTCGATCGGCGAAGGCGGGTTGGTCGATCGGCCAGATCTCGCGTCGATCGCCGAGAGCCGGACTATGTTGGCCGCGGTGCAGCAACGCGGCTGCGCCGTGATCATCGGGAGCACCACATGGGTCGAACACCCCTCCGGATGGCAGCCGCCACCACCCTGGCCACGCTGTTCATCGCATCGACGGCAACCACCGGCTACGCCGCGACGGAGGAGGTGACGCACCCTGTCCCCGTCGCAGGCACCCCCGGGCACTACATCGTGGTGATGAAGTCGGATCCGCTCGCCACCTACGAAGGCGACGTCAAGGGTCTGAAGGCCACCAAGCCCGCCGAAGGCGAGCAGCTGGAGACGCAGTCGCAGGATTCGCAGCGCTACGTCGAGCATCTGCAGACCGAGCAGACCGACCTCGTCAGCGACATCGGCGTCACCCCCGACACCACCTACCAGGTGGTGCTGAACGGCTTCAGCGCCGACCTCAGCGGCGAACAGGTCGACGCGCTTCGTGCGTCGAAGGACGTCATCGGGGTGTACCCGGATGAGATCCGTCACCCCGATGCGCAGACGTCGACCGACTACCTCGGGCTCGGCGACGACCGCAAGGGCCGCGGCGGCGTGTGGCAGCAGACCGGAGGGGTCGAGAAAGCCGGAGAGGGCGTCGTCGTCGGCGTGATCGACACCGGCATCGCCCCCGAGCACCCCTCGTTCGAGGGCAAGAAGATCAAGAAGCAGAAGAAGCAGCACAACCGCAACAAGGGCGCTCAGCCCTACACCGACGGCACCTACGTCTACTTCGACAAGTCGGACGGCGGGCAGTTCCAGGCCGCGATGGTCGAGGGCCAGGACTGGGACAAGAGCGACTACTCGTCGAAGCTCATCGGCGGACAGTACTTCTACGCCGGAGCCGAGGCGGCCGGTTTCGATTTCCAGTACGACTACCTCTCGCCGCGCGACGGCGACGGCCACGGCTCTCACACCGCGAGCACCGCGGCGGGCAACTTCAAGGTCAAGGCCAGCATCGAGAACGTCGATTTCGGCACGATCTCGGGAGTCGCGCCCGCGGCGAAGATCTCGGCCTACAAGGCCTGCTACGTCGGTCCAGACACGACGGTGACCACGGATGACATCTGCGCGCAGAGCGACCTGATCGCCGCGATCGACCAGGCCGTCGCCGACGGCGTCGACGTGATCAACTACTCCATCGGCGGAGGCGCCGCGAGCACCGTGATGGCTCCGGAGGACCTCGCGTTCTTCAACGCCGCAGCCGCGGGTGTCTTCGTCGCGACGAGCGCCGGCAACGACGGCCCCGACCCGGTCACGGCCGATCACGCATCGCCCTGGTACACGACGGTCGCCGCCTCCACCATCCCCACCTGGGAGGGCACGGTGCAGTTCGACGGATTCGAGCAGGCCGGAGCCTCGGTGAGCGTGCCGTTCGGGCAGACGGTCACCGGTCCGTCGATCGCCGCCGTGGATGCCGCCGCCGCAGGAGCCGCCGATCCGCAGCTCTGCCTGCCCGGCACCCTCGACCCCGCGAAGGTGGCCGGCCACATCGTGGTCTGCGATCGCGGAGGCAACGCCCGCGCCGAGAAGTCGCAGGTGGTCAAGGACGCCGGTGGCATGGGCATGGTCCTCGTGAACGTGCCCGGTGGGGCCGACTCGCTCGACAACGATTTCCACGCCGTGCCGACCGTGCACCTGAACGCCGTGCACCGCGCCGCTGTGCTCGCGTACGTGCAGGGCGGCGTGGACCGTCCGATCACCCTCGTCGGTGAGAACACCACGGGCGTGACCACCCCGACGCCGCAGATCGCGGGATTCTCGAGCCGTGGACCGATGCTGGCCGACGGCAGCGATGTGATGAAGCCGGACGTCGCGGCTCCCGGTGTCGCGATCCTCGCGGCGACCGAGAACGCACCGGGCGAGAAGCCGACCTTCGGCATCCTCTCCGGCACGTCGATGGCCTCGCCGCACGTCGCGGGTCTCGCGGCTCTGTACCTCGGCGAGCGCCCCAAGGCGACGCCGGCCGAGATCAAGTCGGCGATGATGACCACGGCCTACGACACGGTGCTGCCCGACGGATCGAAGAACAAGAACCCGTTCGAGCAGGGTGCGGGTCAGGTCGACCCGAAGCGGTACCTGAACCCGGGTCTGCTCTACCTCAACGGGGTCAAGGACTGGGCGGCGTTCCTCGACGGGAAGGGGCTGTCGGACTTCCCCGGCATCGACCCGATCGACGGCAGCGATCTGAACCAGGCGTCGATCTCGATCGGCTCGCTGACCAGCGCGCAGACCGTCACCCGCACGGTCACCTCGACCGAGAAGGGCACCTTCACCGCCAAAGCCTCGGTGCCGGGAGTGAACATCAAGGTCACACCTCAGCAGCTCAAGTTCGACCGCCCCGGCCAGACGAAGACCTTCACGGTCACGTTCGACAACGCCAGCGCCCCCGTGGAGCAGTGGGCCACCGGCTCGCTGACCTGGACGAGTGCGAAGAACTCGGTGCGGTCGCCGATCGCGCTGTTCCCGGTCACGGCCGACGCTCCGGCGGAGGTCACGGGCACCGGCGTCGACGGCAGCACCACGGTGGACATCACCCCTGGCCTCACCGGTGATCTGGCACTCGGACTCTCGGGTCTGACGCCGTTCGAGCTGCTCGCCGACGCGGACAACCCCGTCGACGGTCACTCGGGAGATGAGAAGTCGGGCGACGCGAACAAGGACGTGTCGTGGATCGTGAACGTACCCGAGGGGACGACGCTGTCGAGGTTCGACCTCGACTCGTCCGACGACAAGGGCAGCGACCTCGACCTCACCGTGTACCGGGTGGTGAGCCCGGACGACCTGCAGTACTACCAGCGCTGGCGCTCGGCGACCGGCTCGGCGGACGAGCAGGTCACGATCCCGTCGCCGACGGCCGGTACGTACCTCGTGGTGGCGAACATCTACTCCACGACGGGCCCGATGACGTGGGACATGACCTACGCCAACGTGCTGCCCGACGGCGAGGGCGACCTCACCGCCACCCCGAACCCGCTCGCCGCGGTCCGCGGTAAGCAGATGTCGTACGACCTCAGCTGGACCGGTCTGACCGCCGGCACGCGCTACCTCGGGCTCGTGCAGTACGGCGACTCCGATGTACGCACCGTGCTGACGGTCGACGTGCCGAAGGCGAAGGCACCCGAGACCCCGGCACCGGAGACCCCGGCGCCGGAGACCCCGGCTCCGCAGACCCCGGCACCGGAGACGAGCGCCCCGGCGACGCCCGCACCGGAGACCCCCGCACCGGAGACCCCGGCACCGCGCGGGGAGAAGAGGGAGTAGTCCGCACGCGACACCGCACAGCACCCCGTGGTCGATGGACCGCGGGGTGCTGTGCTGCGTGTGCGCATCCGTTCACCGCGTGATCCGCGCCGCTCGTCGCAGCATCCACTCGCTCGGCCCCGTGCGGCGGCATCGCTTTCCTAACGTGGGGGAACGCAACGTCGCGTATCCCGAGGAGACCTCCATGACCGCACCTTCGTCGCGCCGCCGCGACGGCGCCGGACTCGTCGACGACGAGCCCGTGATCGTCACCGATCCGAAACTCCCCTCCGTCGCCCTCACCGAGGAGCACCACGAGAAGGCGAACCGCTGGACTCTGCCGAAGATCATCCTGTGGTCCGCGATCGCGTTGCTGGGCGCCGTCGCCTGGACCATGCTCGCGATCGTCCGCGGCGAGACCGTCAACGCGATCTGGTTCGTGTTCGCCGCGGTGTGCACCTACCTCATCGGCTATCGGTTCTACTCCAAGGTGATCGAGAAGTACATCACCCGCCCCGATGACCGCAGGGCCACGCCCGCCGAGGTGAAGCAGGACGGCAAGGACTACGTCCCCACCGACCGTCGCGTGCTCTACGGCCACCACTTCGCGGCCATCGCCGGTGCCGGACCGCTCGTCGGTCCCGTGCTCGCCGCGCAGATGGGGTACCTCCCCGGCACGATCTGGATCATCGTGGGCGTGGTGCTCGCCGGCGCCGTGCAGGACTACACCGTGCTGTTCTTCTCGATGCGCCGCGGCGGACGCACGATCGGCCAGATGGCCCGTCAGGAGCTCGGCCGGATCGGCGGCACCGCCGCGATCATCGCCTCGCTGCTGATCATGCTGATCATCGTCGCGATCCTCGCCCTCGTCGTCGTCAACGCGCTGGGGGAGAGCCCGTGGGGCGTGTTCTCGGTCGCGATGACCATCCCGATCGCGCTCTTCATGGGCGTCTACCTGCGCTACCTCCGCCCCGGCAAGGTCACCGAGGTGTCGATCATCGGCTTCGTGCTGCTGATGGCCGCGATCATCGGCGGGGGCTGGGTCGCCGGTACCGAGTGGGGTCAGGCGATCTTCCACCTCGACCGCACGACCATCGCCTGGGGCATCATCGTCTACGGCTTCATCGCCGCCGTGCTGCCGGTCTGGCTGCTGCTCGCCCCGCGCGACTACCTGTCGACCTTCATGAAGATCGGCGTGATCGTCATGCTCGCGGGAGCCATCGTCCTCGTGCGCCCCGAGATCACCGTCCCCGCCGTCAGCGTCTTCGGCGAGAACGGCATGGGACCGGTGTTCGCAGGGCCCCTCTTCCCCTTCCTGTTCGTCACGATCGCGTGCGGGGCGCTCTCCGGGTTCCATGCGCTGATCGCGTCCGGAACCACTCCGAAACTCATCGAGAAGGAGCGTCAGACGCGCTTCATCGGCTACGGCGGCATGCTCATGGAGTCGTTCGTCGCGATCATGGCCCTCGTCGCCGCGATCTCGATCGACCAGGGCATCTACTTCGCGATGAATGCCCCGACGGCCGCGACAGGGGGCACGGTCGAGGGGGCGGTGGCCTTCGTGAACTCGCTGGGCCTGACGGGGGTGAACCTCACGCCCGAGATGCTCACCGGCACGGCAGCCGCGGTCGGCGAGGAGTCGATCGTCTCCCGCACCGGTGGGGCGCCGACGCTCGCGCTCGGCCTCGCGCACATCATGCAGCAGGCGCTCGGCGGTCAGGCGATGATGGCTTTCTGGTACCACTTCGCGATCATGTTCGAGGCGCTGTTCATCCTCACGGCCGTCGACGCCGGCACCCGCGTCGCCCGCTTCATGCTGCAGGACTCGATCGGCGCCTGGTTCCCCAAGTTCCGCGACGTCTCGTGGCGCCCCGGAGTGTGGATCTGCACCGCGATCATGGTGGCCGGCTGGGGAGCGATCCTCATCCTCGGGGTGACCGACCCGCTCGGCGGCATCAACACCTTCTTCCCGCTGTTCGGCATCGCGAACCAGCTGCTCGCCGCGATCGCGCTCGCCGTGGTGATGGCCATCGTCGCCAAGCGCGGTCGGAGCTACGTCAAGTGGCTGTGGATCATCGGGCTGCCGCTCGCGTTCACCGCGGTCGTGACCATCACGGCTTCGCTGTACAAGATCGCGTCTCCGGTTCCGGCGATCGGCTACTGGGCGAATCACTTCCGCTACGTCGCCGCCCGCGACAGCGGAGACACCTCGCTCGGTGAGCCCCAGGTGCTCGACGCCGTCATCCGCAACACCGCGGTGCAGGGCACGCTCTCGATCATCTTCGTGACCCTCGCCATCGTCGTCATGGTGGCCGCCGTGATCGTGACGATCAAGGCGATCCGCAACGGCGGCGGCGAGAACACCGAGGAGGCCCCCGTGGCCTCGCGCCGCTTCGCTCCGGCAGGGTTCCTGCCGAGCGCCGAGGAGCGCGAACTCGAGAAGCAGTGGGAGCCGCTCCTGGCCGACGAGCGCAAGGCGTCGACCCACTGAGATGGCCGACACCATGAACCGGTCGGATGCCGCGACCACCCTCCTGCGGACGCTCGTCGGCGCCGTGGCGCGGGCCGGGCGCGGCATCCGCTGGTACATCACGACACTGATGGGCGACAGCGCCTATGCGACGTATGTCGCCCATCAGCGTCGCCAGCACCCGGACGAGGAGCCGCTGACCGAACGGCAGTTCTGGCGGCAGCGGATGGACGACCAGGATCGCAACCCCGGTGCCCGCTGCTGCTGAGCGCGGTGTCGTCGGTGCCTAGGCTGGGACCATGACCGACGTCGTGCTCGCCGCGGTGCTGGGCGTGCTCGGCGGCATCGTCCTCTCGGTGCTCCTCCTGCTCGCACGCCGACTCGCCCGCGGGGCCGCCGACCTGGGAAGCGATGCCGAACAGGCCGCGCTCACGGCGCTGCACCAGGCGAGCCTGGCGGCACCGCACCTGCGTGCAGGGCTCTCCGCCCCCGACGTCGTGAAGGCCGCACGGCACCTGCGCGTGCTGCTCGGAAGCGCAGCGGTCGCGATCGTGAGCGCCGAGGGCACCGTGTCGTTCGACGGCCCCTCCGACGGGCTGGAGTCCGCAGCACGCCGCATCGCCGCGCAGGTGAGCGCTTCCGGTCGACGGCAGGTCTTCCCGGCGCGCGGAAGGGACGGTGAGCTCGAGGCCGTCGGGGCTCCGATCCTCGTCGACGGCCGCGTGGTGGGTGTCGTGGTCGCCTTCGCGGCATCCGTGCGGGCAGCGCTGGTGCGGGCGGCCGAAGAGGTCGCCGACTGGTGCGCGGCGCAGGTCGAACTCGGCGGACTCGATGCGTCGAGGACGCAGCTGGCCGAGGCGGAGCTGCGGTCGTTGCGGGCGCAGATCTCCCCGCACTTCATCTACAACGCCCTCACGGCGATCGCGTCGTTCGTGCTCACCGACCCCACGCGTGCGCGCGAGCTGGTGCTCGAGTTCGCCGACTTCACCCGCTACTCGTTCCGTCGACAGGGCGAGTTCACCACGATCGCCGAAGAGCTGGGCAGCATCCACTCCTATCTCGAGCTCGAGCGGGCCCGCTTCGGTGACCGGCTGAGGGTCACCCTGCAGATCGCGCCGGAGACGCTTGCGACGGTCATCCCGTTCCTGTCGGTGCAGCCGCTCGTCGAGAACGCGGTCCGTCATGGTCTCGAACCCGGCGTCGGGGGAGGGGAGATCCGCATCGCCTCGCGCGACGACGGCACCCACACCGAGATCACGGTCGAGGACGACGGGGTCGGCATGGACCCCGAGGGGCTGAGGGCGACCCTCACGGCGGGCGACGACGGCGTCCACGTGGGTCTGCGCAACGTCGACACCCGGCTGCGTCAGCTCTACGGCGCCGACGGAGGCCTGGTGGTGGAGACGAACACCGGCGCCGGTACCCTGGTGCGCATGCGGGTCCCGAAATCGCAGCCGCAGCACGACCCGGACAACGACTGACGATCATGATGACCATCGCACCTCCGATCGATGTGCTCGTCGCGGACGACGAGAGACCCGCCCTGGACGAGCTGGTCCACCTGCTGCGCACCGACCCCCGCGTCGGTGAGATCCTCACGGCATCGTCGGGGGCTGAGGCACTGCGGGTCCTGTCCGAGCGGGCGGTGCGGATCGCGTTCCTCGACATCCACATGCCGGGGTTGAACGGGATGGAGCTCGCGCGCGCTCTGATGGCCCTCGCCGAACCGCCGTCCGTCGTGTTCGTGACCGCCGACGAGGCGAGGGCGGTGGAGGCGTTCGAGCTGCGGGCTGCCGACTATCTGCTCAAGCCCGTGCGCCTCGAGCGGTTGCGTCAGGCGGTCGCCCGGGTCGTCGAGCTCGGCGACACCGCCGGCCTCGGCGACGACGAGGTGCTGCCGGTCACGGTCGGATCCGTCGTGCGGTTCGTGCGCCGCAGCGAGGTGCGCTGGGTGCAGGCCCAGGGAGACTACTCCCGGCTGCACACCGGCGACGGCACAGGGCATCTGGTGCGCATCCCGATCTCGGAGCTGGAGGCTCGGTGGGCGGCGGCCGGATTCCTGCGCATCCATCGCTCCTCGCTCGTGCGCACGGCCGCCGTGACCGAGGCGCGTCTGTCCGGGGCGGAGCCCGCCGTGTCGATCGGCGCGGTCTCGCTGCCGGTCAGTCGGCGTCTTGTGCCGGCGGTGCGCGATGCCCTGCTGCGTGGAGAGGGCGCCGGATGACCGAGAAGCCGAAGCGCGTGCGCGTCACGGCCGACCTGCCCGATCGGCGACCAGCGACCTTCACCCGCGGCATCGCCCTGCCCGGCTCGCCCGTGGACGAGGCGGATGCCGTGTATGCCCGGGCCCTGATGCGCAGCCAGCTCCGACTCGCGCTCGGCACGGTCGCCGGGTTCGTGGTCGTCGTGATCGCGCTCACCCTGACGATCGCCCTCATCCCCGAGATCGGACAGGTCCTGGTCTGGGGTCTGCCCTTGTCGTGGTTGCTGCAGGCGTACGCCTTCTATCCGATCATCGTCGTCTTCGCGGTGCTCTACGTGCGCACCGCCGCGCGCAACGAGCGTCGGTACCGGGCGCTCCGGGACCGCGAATGAACGTGGTGCTCGATCTCATCGGCGTCGCGCTCGTCATCGTCGCGACGCTGCTGATCGGGGTCTACGGACTGCGCATCTCCCGCACCACGGGAGACTTCTTCGTGGCGTCGCGCACCGTGCGACCCGTGTGGAACGCGTCGGCGATCAGCGGCGAGTACCTCTCGGCCGGTACCTTCCTCGGGCTGTCGGGTCTCGTGCTGCTCGACGGCGCCCGCGGGTTCTGGTTCCCGATCGGATACGCGGCCGGCTACCTCCTGGTCCTCGCGTTCGTGGCGGCCCCGCTCCGACGCAGCGGCGCCTACACGATCCCCGACTTCATCGAGGCGCGCCTGGAGTCGACGTCGGCCCGACGCGTCACGAGCATCGCGGTGCTGGTGATCGGCTGGCTGTACATCGTGCCGCAGCTGCACGGCGCCGGCCTCACCCTGCTCGTCGTGGCGGGCCTGCCGGAATGGGTGGGAGCCGTCACCGTGGCGGTGCTCGTGGCTGCAGCGGTGGCCGCGGGCGGCATGCGCGCGATCACGTATGTGCAGGCGTTCCAGTACTGGCTCAAGCTCACCGCTCTCCTCGTGCCGGTCGTGTTCATCGCCTTCGCGCTCAGCGGCGGTCCGCACGACTTCGACCCCGCGCTGGTCTTCCCGGTCGAGGCCGGCCCCTCGGGGTTCGACGCCTACGAGACGGCCTCGCTGCTGCTTGCGCTGCTGCTGGGAACCATGGGTCTTCCCCATGTGCTGGTGCGCTTCTACACGAGTCCGACCGGGGTCTCGGCGCGACGCACGACGGTGATCGTGATCGGCATGGTCAGTGCGTTCTATGCGGTCTCGAGCACGATGGGCCTGCTGGCGCGCATCGCCGCTCCCGACCTCGCAGTGCCGGGCATCGCCGACACCGTGGTGCTGCTGCTGCCGTCCCGCGTCTTCCCCGGGGCGTTCGGCGAGCTGCTCACGGCACTGATCGTTGCCGGGGCGTTCGCGGCCTTCCTGGCGACATCGGCCGGCCTCGTGGTGTCGCTCGCCGGAGTGATCAGCCAGGACGTGTTCTCAGGATCGGTGCGCTCGTTCCGACTCTCGGCCGTGCTCTGTGCGCTGGTGCCGCTCGCCGTGGCGCTGCTCACGGCCCCGGCCGGTCTCGGATCGAGTGTCGGTGTGGTGTTCGTCGTGGCGGCGTCGACGTTGTCACCGGTCGTGCTGTTGGGGGTCTGGTGGCGAGGACTCACCGCTCGTGGGGCGGTCGCCGGGATGCTGTCCGGCGGTCTCGCCGCCGGCCTCGCGCTGCTCGTGCATGCCCTGATCGATGGCGTCGGGGCGGCGGCGCCGTACCTCGCCCAGCCCGCCGCCTGGACCATTCCCCTCGCGACGGCGGTGACCGTCGTGGTCTCGATCCTCGACCCGCGGGGCCCGTCGCCGCGCACGGAACGCTTCCTCGCGCGGGTGCACACCCCGGAGCGCGGCTGAGTCAGACCGGCTCCGCGCGCAGCGTCCAGGCCGGCCACCAGCCATCGGGGAGACGGCCGAGAACGTCGGCGGCCTCGTCGAGACGCTTCGCGGGGATCGCCGGGTCGGGCTGGCCGCCACTGGATCGTCCGCTGCCGTCGGGGGTGTGGATCCGGGTGTGCAGCCAGCGCCGCTGTCCGACGGGGAAGACCTCCCTCAACCCTCCGGCCGCGATCGCGAGAAGGGTCTGCTCCAGGTGGTCGGCCACGCTCTCGGCGGTCTCGTCGCAGGCGTCGCAGGTGCACACGGGCGCACGGTCCCGGAACAAGGCCCCGGCTTCGATGTCGACGGACTCGGCCGACACCGTGAGGGTGATCGTCGCGCCCGTCGTGGGGCGCAGGCACATCACGCGGGCCCCCGATTCGGAGACCCGTCGGTCGACGTCGACGACGTACCAGGTCGCCAGGTGCTCGACCAGCGCGTCGACGACGGACAGCACGGGGGCGAAGCGCTCAGGATGGGAGACCCGCGAGTAGGCGTCGTCCGGCGGAGAGCCATCGGCCCAGCGGGACCCGTAGTCGATGACCCGGCCGTCGTCGTCGAAGAACTCCGGGATCGCGAGGGGCGGACGTGCGAACGCCACAGGGGCGACCACGAGGTCGACGTCGACCTCGTGGTGCGCGAGGGCACTCGACTCCAGGTCGTCGCGGTCGGCCTGGGGCCAGGAGGCGAGCATCTCTCGAAACGCCTCACGCTGCTCCGGGTGCTCCACGATCGCCCGCAGCACGCCCGCGACCGGAATCGACATGGCCGAGGTACCGACCTCAGGCTCGCTCGTCATCCGCCACCTCGCCGCGGGATGCGCCACGGCTATCGCGTTCCCCAGGAACCGCGAGGCTGCCTCCGTCATCTCGGGAGCATCGAGGAGCTCGGCGTGCGCAGCGATGAAGTCCCACAGTGCGAAGAGGTCGGTCGCGAGGGCGGTGGGGTCTGCACCGGAATCGCGTGCGAAGGCCGCGAAGGGCTCGAAGCCCTCCACGAACCGCGCGGGCGCGACCGACTCGACGCTCGGCCAGATCAACGTGGCGGATGCTGTGGCGCCCGGCATCGGCGCCAGAGTGCCGGGGAAGAGGTCCGACGTCGTCATCAGGATCAGATCCGGCGTCCGCGGGGCATCAACTGCACGTCGGGCAGCGGCGGAGCGGAGATTCGAATGTCGTGACCGCCGACGATGCCGAACCGTGCCGGCTCAGCAGCGGCCGACGACTCCGCCTCCCACGCGTCGCGCGCTGCGACGATCTCCTCGTGCGTGCGGCCGGCGAAGTTCCACCACATCACGATCTCGTCCTCGAACGGCTCGCCGCCGAGCAGGAACAGCAGCGCGCCCTCGTCGCTCGACACCTCCACCTCGTCGCGCGAGTCGCCGAGATACAGCAGGCCGTTGCGCTCGAGCGGATGCTCTGCCACCACGGCATCGCCCTCGACCAGCATCAGCGCGTGCTCCCAGTCGGCACGCAGCGGCAGGTGCACCCGCGAGCCGGGGGAGAGCATGATCTCGGCGCCCACGATCGGGGTGTGCACGGTGGCGGGGGAGCGCACCCCGGCGAACTCGCCGAGCACGACGGTGGCCTCGGCATCCGCGCCCTCGTCGGCCGGGATCGCGAGCGCGGGCAGTGCGGTGTGCCGTTCGAACCCGGGGGCACCGTGGCGCGCGGAATCCGGGAGCACCACCCAGAACTGCAGCGCATCGAGGGGGACGGGCCCGTCGCCGATCGAGTACTCCGAGTGCGAGATCCCGTTCCCCGCGGTCATCAGGTTCAGCTGCCCACGGCGCAGGTCGGCGTCGCTGCCGAGCGAGTCGCGGTGGCGGATCTCTCCGACCAGCGGCCAGGTCACCGTCTGCAGTCCGATGTGCGGATGCGGTTCGACCCGCATCTTGGTGTCGGCGGGACCGAACCGGTCGAGGAAGCACCAGGCGCCGATCGTCGGCAGGTTGCGGTGCGGCAGTGCGCGCAGCACGTTCATGCCGCGTACCCCGCCGAGCGGCACTTCGCGGGGTTCGAGGATAAGGCGGCGCCGCCCGATCATTCCGCTCGGCCCGTCGGGTCCTCACCTGCAGAACCGGCGGGGGCGGACGGGAGCTTCGGCCAGCGGATCTCCGCGCCCGGCACCTCGTGGGTCTCGAGGTACTTCGCGATGTACGGGCACAGTGGCACGATCGCATCACCACGCTCCGCCGCATCCGCCAGAGCGGCCGATGCGAGCTTCCCCGCCAGTCCCTGCCCCTGGAATGCCGGGTCGATCTCGGTGTGGGTGAAGCGGATGGATCCGGGGCGCAGATCGAACGCCGCGAAGCCCGCGAGCACGTCGTCGGAGCGGAGCTCGTAGCGCGATTCTTCGTCGTTGCGGGTCACGGTGATGTCGGTCATCGGGTGCTCCTTCGAACGGGGTGCCTCCAACCTACGCCCGCCGGAAGCGCCCTGGTCGCTCCCGGGCGACGAGTCGGTGCGCCGTCTCCCCGGGGCACGCGACGCCCCTCGCCTGTGGAGGACGCGCCGCCCGCGTCGGCGGGGGTGGTTACGCTGGAGGGATGCCGCAGACTCCCCGTGACCCGTACGCGGATCTGCCGTACGCCGACGAGCCCTACGACGACGGGTGGGAGTCGTCCGTCCCGCCGGAGCCGATGGATTGGGAGCCGCAGGGCGCGAGCTTCGAGCCCCCGCTCGACTGGGGGCAGGGACCGGTCACCCCGGTGGCTCCGCGGTCCGCCACGGCCGCGCCGTCGGCTGTGCGCACCGCCGCCCCGAGCCGCTATCCGACCGCGCGCGAGGCGCTGCACACGGTCTTCGGGTACGACGAGTTCCGCGGCGATCAGGCCGACATCGTCGAGCAGGTCATCGCGGGCGGCGACGCCGTCGTGCTGATGCCGACCGGTGGCGGAAAGAGCATCACGTACCAGGTGCCGGCTCTCGTGCGCGAGGGCACCGGGCTCGTGATCAGCCCGTTGATCGCGCTCATGCACGACCAGGTCGATGCGCTGCGGGCCAACGGGGTCAACGCCGCCTATCTCAACTCCACGCAGGCCATCGATGAGCGTCGCGAGGTCGAGAGGGCGTACATCGCCGGCGAGCTCGACCTCATCTACGTCGCACCGGAGCGTCTTTCCAGCGCGCAGACCACTGCTCTTCTTCAGCGCGGAACGCTCAGCGTGATCGCGATCGACGAGGCGCACTGCGTGTCGCAGTGGGGTCACGACTTCCGCCCCGACTACCTCGCCCTGGGCGACTTGGGCGAGCGGTTCCCCGGGGTGCCGCGCATGGCTCTCACGGCCACGGCGACCGCGGCGACGCACAAGGAGATCACCGAGCGACTGCAGCTCGGCGCCGCGAAGCACTTCGTCGCGAGCTTCGACCGCCCGAACATCCAGTATCGGATCGTGCCCAAGGTCGACCCGCGCAAGCAGCTGGTCGCGTTCATCAGATCCCAGACGCCGGCGAGCGACGACGGCGCGCAGCCCGCGGGCATCGTGTACGCGCTCAGCCGCAAGTCGGTCGAGCAGACGGCGACCTACCTCGCCGCGCAGGGGCTCGATGCGCTGCCGTACCACGCGGGTCTGCCCGCCGAGGTGCGGGCGGCGAACCAGGCGCGCTTCCTTCGCGAAGACGGCGTGGTCATGGTCGCCACGATCGCTTTCGGCATGGGCATCGACAAGCCCGACGTGCGCTTCGTCGCGCACATCGACCTGCCGAAGTCGGTCGAGGGTTACTACCAGGAGACCGGTCGCGCTGGTCGCGACGGCGAGCCCTCTGTGGCCTGGATGGCGTACGGCCTCGGCGACGTCGTGCAGCAGCGCAGGCTCATCGACCAGAGCCCCGGCGACCGCACGTTCAAGATGCGGATGGGTCAGCACCTCGACGCCATGCTCGCCCTGTGCGAGACCGTGGAGTGCCGACGCCAGAACCTTCTCGGCTATTTCGGTCAGGAGTCGCAGCCGTGCGGCAACTGCGACACCTGCCTGGAAGACACCGAGACGTTCGACGGCCTCGTCCCCGCGCAGAAGCTGCTCTCGACGATCGTGCGGCTCAAGCGCGAGCGCAATCAGGCGTTCGGCGCCGGGCATCTGATCGACATCCTCCGCGGGGCCTCGACCGAGCGCATCCGGCAGCAGGGCCACGACAAGCTCGCGACCTACGGCATCGGCAACGACCTCTCCGACCAGGACTGGCGAAGTGTCGTGCGGCAGCTCCTCGCTCGCGGCATCGTGGTCGCGCAGGGAGACTACGGCACCCTCGCGCCCGGAGAGCAGGCGGCCGGTGTGCTCCGAGGGGAGACCGCCGTGCCGTTGCGTAAGGACACGATCGGGCGCCCCACCTCCTCCGGCCGCGCTCGCAAGGCCAGCGCCGCCGACGCCCTCGACGCGGGGGATCGCGGACTCTTCGAAGCGCTGCGCGCCTGGCGGGCCGAGACGGCGCGCGAGCAGGGCGTGCCCGCGTACATCGTCTTCGGCGATGCCACCCTCCGTGCGCTCGCCGAGCATCGTCCGGTCTCCCTCGCCGACCTCGACGGCATCACCGGCATCGGGGCGAAGAAGCGCGAGGCCTACGGCGAGGGCGTGCTGGCGGTCATCGCCGCCGCCTGATCCGACGCGGAGTCAGCGCCTGATCCGAGGCTGCAGCACTCAGCGAGGAGGCAGCACGTCGTCGAGGTGGGCGCGCAGGTGCGTGGCGATGTCGAGCCGCTCCCTGTCGTACAGCCACTGGTACTGCAGTCCGTCCCACATCGCGATGAGCCACGTGGCTTCGTGCACCGGGTCACGATGCGCCGGCAGGTCGCCGTCGGCCTGGGCGAGGCGGAAGAGTTCGGCGAAGTACTCCAGCGCGTTCGCGAACCGCGTAGCGAAGTAGTCGTGCGCGGGGTGGGCGGCGGGAACCGCCTCGCAGGACAGCACCGCATACACCTCGATCAGGCCCGGCTCATCCTGTGAGCTCCGCGCGGCGCCATCGGGGATGCTGCGGAGCACTTCTCCGGCGGACGCTGCGCCGGTGAACCCCTGGTTCTCGTTGATGGCGCTGTCCCGTTCGGTGAGGACGGCGCTGAGCAGCAGCTCCTTCGACGGGTAGTGGTGCAGCAGGGTCGACTTCGACACCCCGACCGCGGTGGCGATGTCCTGCAGGCTGGTGTCGCCGTAGCCGTCGCGTGCGAACAGGCGCGTCGCATCGGTGAGGATCTGCGTGCGGCGGCGACGGCCGACCGCATAACCGGGTTCGGTGTCCGGCGTCGCCGTCGTGCGCAGCTCGGGCAGGGGGCCGGCCGCGTGCGCGTCGGATGAGGGGTCGTCGTCGGGATCGCGCCATGCGACCGGCAGCGCCCAGAGGTTCTCGCGTTCCTCGAGCATCTCCACCACGTCGACTCGATCCGGAAGGTACTGCGAGAGCAGTTGCAGGCCGTCCCACCCGGCCGTATGCCTAACGGTCTCGCCGTCGACGTCGCGATCAGCCGCGATGACTCCGTGGTACTTCGCGTCTTCCAGGACGTCGACGCTCAGCGAGCGCAGCCGGCAGTAGCGCTCACGCATCCGCGCGTGCGCGGGGTGACCCGCGGCCGAGGCCTCGCCGGTGAGCGCCGCGAACAGCTCGAGGTAGCCCGGAGTGCGTGCGTTCCGCTCGGCGATGCGGGAGAAGACCAGCTCGCCGGGTTCGGCAGCCGCCGCGATCGCGCTGAACACGCTCTCGTTGTCGGCTTCCAGTGCGGCGACGACCTCGCCGAGAAGGTCGTCCTTCGAGGCGAAATGGCCCAGCAGGCCCGGGTGGCTGACGGCGGCGGCGGCGGCGATGTCGCGGAGGGATGTCGACCGATAGCCGTGTGCGACGAACAGGTCGTGCGCAGCAGACAGGATGCGCTGGCGCGTGGCGGCGGCGCGGGCATGTCGCGAGCCGGTTGCTGTGGTCGTCATCGCATCCTCCTTGTGCATCCTATCCTCGCTCATTACCAAGCGGTCTGGTTTCAGTTACCAATCGGTCGAGATTGGTGTATGGTCAACCCAGAACCGCGTCGCCGATGACGTGCGGTGAATCGAAAGGACTGTCATGACAGAGTTGTCATCCGCCGCTTCCGCGGCCGCGGTCGGCACCACCGGGTTCAAAGCCCCGGGGACCACGCCGCTGAAGACCCCGCGCGGGTACACGCCGGGCCTCGCCGCCGTGAACTTCGGCGTCTACCTGGCCCTGCTCACCCCGGTCATGGTGTCGATGGCGTTCAAGGTCCAGCACATCGACCCCGTGAACACCGAGGGCAGCCTCGGGCTCGTGATGGGCGTCGGCGCGATCTTCGCCCTCATCGCGAACCCGCTCGTCGGTCGGCTCTCCGACCGCACCACGTCGCGCTGGGGCATGCGTCGTCCGTGGATCCTCGGTGGTGCGATCATCGGCCTCGGCGGCTTCGTCCTCATCGGGTCGGCGACCTCGGTGTGGATGGTCCTGCTCGCGTGGTGCCTCGTGCAGACCGCGATGAACGCCGTGCTGGCCGCCGCCAACGCGACACTGCCCGATCAGGTGCCGGTCACCAGCCGCGGCAAGGTCTCCGGCATCATCGGCATCACGACTCCGATCGGCATCCTCGCCGGCAGCTTCTTGGTGAACTTCCTCCCCGGCGACTTCGAGCGCTTCGTCGTTCCCGGCGTGATCGCGCTGATCCTCGTGATCGTGTTCGTGCTGACCCTCAAGGACCGGCGTCTCACCGAGAAGCCCGCAGAGAAGTTCACCGTCGCGATGTTCTTCGGCTCGTTCGTGTTCAATCCGCGCAAGCACCCCGACTTCGGCTGGACGTGGCTCACCAAGTTCTTCGTGATGTTCGGATACGCCGGCATCGCCACGTTCCTGCCGCTCTACCTCGTCACCAAGTTCGGGCTCGACGAGCAGGGCGCTGTCGGCATCATCCTCGCCGCCAACCTGGCCTCGATGGCGGCGATGGCGATCTCGTCCCCGCTCGGTGGATTCCTCTCCGACAAGATCGGCAAGCGTCGCCCGTTCGTCGCCATCGCCGGGGTCATCATGGTCATCGGCCTGGTCATCCTCGCGATCGCTCCCGATGTCACGACCGTCATCATCGCGCAGTCGATCATCGGTCTCGGCGCCGGCTCCTTCCTCTCCGTCGACCTCGCCCTCGCGACCGAGGTGCTGCCCAACCCCGACGACGTGGCGAAAGACCTCGGTGTGCTGAACATCGCCAACGCCCTTCCGCAGTCGATCGCCCCGGCCATCGCCCCCGGCATCATCGCGCTGGGAGCGACCACTCCGCTCGGCGGCTACACCACTTGGTACCTGTTCGGCGCGCTCGTCGCGCTCGCCGGCGCCGTTCTCGTCTACCGCATCAAGGGAGTCAAGTGACCATCTCCGACACCACAGCCACATCCACGGTCCGCCCCTGGCTGGACGCCGATCTGCCCGTCGACGAACGCGTGCAGCTGCTCCTCGACGCCATGACGATCGAGGAGAAGGCGGGGCTGTTCTTCCACACGATGATCGCGATCGGCGATCTCGAAGAGCCGAACCCCGTCTTCGCGACTCCGTCGGCCCGCGAGTTCCTCGAGACCAAGCGGATGACCCACTTCAACCTGCTCGGCGCCGCGCCCACCGGGCGGGAGATCGCGGCGTGGCAGAACGCGCTGCAGCGTCTGGCGGCATCCACCCGCCTCGGCATTCCCGTGACGCTGTCGACCGATCCGCGCCATTCGTTCAGTGAGAACCCTGGGGCCTCGATCCTCGCCGGCCCCTTCTCGCAGTGGCCCGAGACCCTCGGCCTCGCGGCGACCCGCGATGAGGCACTGGTCGAGCGCTTCGCCGATATCGCCCGCCAGGAGTACACGGCGGTCGGGTTGCGCGTGGCCCTGCACCCCCAGGTCGACCTCGCGACGGAGCCGCGGTGGGCCCGGCAGACGGCGACCTTCGGTGAGGATGCAGAGCTGTCGGGCAGGCTCGGCGCGGCCTACATCCGCGGTTTCCAGGGTGCTTCGTTCGGCCCCGGCTCGGTGTCGACCATGACCAAGCACTTCCCCGGCGGGGGACCGCAGAAGGACGGCGAGGACCCGCACTTCCCCTACGGTCGGGAGCAGGTCTACCCTGGCGGCGAGTTCGAGCTTCACCTGAAGCCGTTCGAAGACGCGCTCGCCGCGGGCACCCGGCAGATGATGCCCTACTACGGGATGCCCGTCGGCACGGAGTACGAGGAGGTGGGATTCGGGTTCAACAAGTCCGTGATCACCGGTTTGCTGCGTGAGCGGTACGGCTTCGACGGTGTCGTGTGCACCGATTGGGGCCTGATCAGTGACTCCGAGATCTTCGGCCAGCCCTTCCCTGCACGTGCCTGGGGTGTGGAGCACCTCACGCCGCGCGAGCGCATGAAGAAGGTGCTGGACGCCGGTGCCGATCAATTCGGCGGTGAGGCGAATCCGGAACTCCTGCTCGAGCTCGTCGCCGAGGGCGAGGTGACCGAGGCCCGTCTCGACGTCTCGGCGCGACGCATCCTGCGCGAGAAGTTCGAGCTCGGTCTGTTCGAGAACCCGTACGTCGACGAGGACGCGGCCGACGACATCGTCGGGCGCGCGGAGTTCCGTGCCGCGGGGGAAGACGCCCAGCGCGCCTCGATCACGGTGCTCTCGAACAACGGTGCACTGCCCTTCGCGCGCGGCCGAAAGCTCTACGTCGAGGGCATCGACGCCGAGGTCGCAGCATCCTTCGGGGAGGTCGTGGAGACGCCGGGCGAGGCCGATCTGGCGATCATCCGCCTGCACGCCCCGTTCGAGGAGCGCGAGACGATGTTCGAGAACTTCTTCCACGCCGGCTCCCTCGCGTTCTCGGAGCAGGTGATCGCGCATGTGCGCGAGGTCGCGGCCGCCGTGCCGACCGTCGTCGACGTGCTCGCCGATCGTCCGCCGATCCTGACGCCGATCGTGGAAGCTGCCGCCGCGGTGACCGTGAACTGGGGTGCTTCGGGTGCGGCGCTGCTCGATGTGCTCAGCGGCGCGTTCCCCGCGCAGGGCGCGCTGCCGTTCGACCTGCCGCGGTCGATGGCCGCGGTCGAGGCTTCGCGTCCCGACGTGCCGTTCGACACCGCCGATCCGCTGTTCCGCTTCGGCCACGGGCTTTCGCTCTGACCGTTTTCGATCTGGAACCGCCCCGCAGACCCTCGGTCAGCGGGGCGGTTTCTTCGTCTGCGTGGACTTGACGGCGGCGCCCTGTCTCGCCGCACGCATCCTCGGGGGCGCAATGTCTCGCAGGATGCCGGAATCAGGACAATTTCTGGACGAATGCTGGACATCCCCTTTGCGATCCCGTAAGAATGGGCGCAACATCGCTCGGCCGACTGAAGTCGACCCGTGGGGGGGCCATGTGACGCGGAAGATCGCATCACACGGGAGTAGCGGATGGAAATGCAGGAGAGGGTTCTGCGGCGACGCAGAGCAGTTGGAGGAGGCATCGCCGGCGTCACCGTCGGCGCGGTGATCCTCGCGAGTGCGCTGGTGCCGACTGCGGCGAATGCGCTGGACACGGCGAATCCGAACGATCCGGCAGTCGCGCAGGGGCAGATCATCCAGCTGCCCGCCGCTCTGCTCGGGGGCCTCGACATCGCGGCTCTCGGTCACACGCTCACCAGCAACCCCGCAGCCCCGGGCTCTGAGCTCGGCGGGCTGGACGTGGGTCTGCTCGAGGCGCTCAACATCGACGTCGGCACCCTGAACGTGCCGCTGCTGACCGACGGCACCGGGCCGGGTCTGCTGCGGCTCGGTGATCTGGGTGCGGCGCAGAGCTTCAGCTCGTCGCCGACGCAGACGCAGTCGATCGCGTCGTCGGGCACGATCACCACGGGCGGGGCGATCGACACGGGCGCCATCGACGGCGGTGTGAATCCCGGCACGCTCGAGCTCACCGACCTCTTCGACCAGCTCGCCGTCGCCGGCCTCACCGACGCGGTCCTCGATCAGGCCTCGGTCGGCATCGGTGCCCTCGCGTCGCGCGCCGAATCGAACGCTGCGGCGGCCACATCCCAGTACCGCATCGCGGATCTGAACCTCGATCTGCACAGCAACCTGGTCGCCGGGCTGTCGGGAACGCTGGCCTCGGCGATCCAGGGCACCGTCACTCCGGTGAGCGATCTCGCAGGCCCCGGTGGAGCGCTGACCGCTCTCGTCACGACCCTCGTCAGCACGATCAACGCGATCCCCGATGTGCCGCTGCTCGCAGCCTTCACCGCGACCGGAGGAACGGTCGGGATCGCCGGACTCGAAACGGTCGGACAGACCGTGACCACCCAAGTGCTGGAGACCCCGATCGAGAACACGACGGGATCGGTGCTCGTCGACCTGAGCACCGGGACGGTCTCCGTCGATCTCGCCAAGATCCTCGTCGAGACCGGCGCAGGAGCGAACCTCAACACCCTGCCGGCGAACACCCCGGTGCTCTCGGCCACGACCATCTCCGCGATCCAGCAGGGGGTCACCTCCGCGCTGACGGGTACGCACCCGAACAGCCTCAACGGCAAGGTCTCCACGATCCTGAAGTCCACGCTCGACGCGCTCCAGGTGACGCTGACGGTCGGCGTCGACCTCACTGTTCCGCTCACCGGAACGGCACTGGTGTCGGGGGATGTGACGGTCAAGGGCTCGCTGGCGCAGTTCGCCGGCACCTCGACTCCCGTGCCCACGGTCACGACGGACATCACGCTCGCCGGCCTCAACATCGGCGTCGTCCTCGACCCGGTGGTCTCGGCCGTCACGAATGCGGTCGCCACCACGACGGGTCCGCTCGTGAACACCGCCCTGAACAGCGTGATCCCGCTCGCGCAGCCGGCGCTCGCCGCGTTGACGGGGCCTGTGCTGACGACGCTCGATCCTGTGCTCCAGGGCGTGCTCTCCGATCTCGTCGACATCACGATCAACGAACAGCCCGCCACGGGGGACATCCCCGGAGACAGCTTCACGGTGCGCGCCCTCGCGGTGGACCTGCTCCCTGCGGTCGGCGGCGGAGTCTCCCTCGACCTCGGGTCTTCGACGGTGAAGTCTGCGGCTGCGGCCGTCGCGGCGATCGATGCCGCTGCCACGGTGCAGGCGGGCACCGACCTCGCGGTGACGGGCTCGGGATGGCCCGCGAACACCGAGGTCACGGTGCAGGTGACTGCGCCGGGAGGCGGAGCGGTCGGCACCGGCGTTCCCATCACGACGGATGGCGGCGGCGCGTTCACGCTCTCTTATCCGATCCCCGCAGGCGCCGCTCCCGGCGTCGGCTACATCGTCACCGCGACCGACGGCACGAGCACCGCAACCGACACCACCGAGGTCACCGCTGCGGCAGCGGTCGATGCCGCACCCGCCGTGCAGGCGGGCACGAACCTCGGCATCTCCGGAACCAACTGGCCCGCGAACACCCAGGTGTCGGTGCAGTTGCAGGCGCCAGGAGGCGGCGCGAACATCGGCGGTCCCGAGGTGGTGACCACCGACGCCGCGGGGACCTTCACCCTCGACTACCCCGTCCCGGCGGGAACCCCGGCCGCCACCGGCTATGAGGTGACGGCCACGGCGGGTACGCAGACCGCCACCGATACCACCGAGGTGACCGACGCTCCGGTCGCGGCGATCGATGCGGCGGCGACGGTGCAGGCGGGGACGAGTCTTCCTGTCACAGGATCCAATTGGCCGGCGAACACCGAGGTGTCGGTGCAGCTGACGGCTCCCGGCGGCGGCGCGAACATCGGCGGCCCCGAGACGGCGACCACTGATGCAGCCGGCGAGTTCGCACTCGACTACCCCGTGCCGGCGTCTGCGACACCGGGTGCCGCCTACACCGTGACCGCGACGGCCGGAGCCGTCACGGCGATCGACACGACCGAGGTCACCGCCGCGGTCGCGATCGACGCGGCGGCGACGGTGCAGGCGGGGACGAGTCTTCCTGTCACAGGAT